>TARA_B110000459_G_C16625581_1_pt1 | contig 13438 bp, 8 predicted proteins | sample TARA_B110000459 | Tara Oceans TARA_B110000459 (sample SAMEA4398296) | marine metagenome | biome: Polar Biome; feature: [SRF] surface water layer (ENVO:00010504); material: water (ENVO:00002006), including particulate matter (ENVO:01000060) such as... | depth 5 m | reverse complement strand
TAATGAACCAATAAATAATACTATTGTTGGATTTGATTTAACGTATTCGCATGAAATTCCGTTCTTAACTAGATTAGTTGATAAACTGCCCATTTATAGTACAAAAGAAAAATCCACTATAACTATTGAAGGTGAATTTGCGAAGTTGATACCAGGGAATCCGGGTGCTATTGGTAAAGATGGGACAGCTTATTTAGATGATTTTGAAGGAAGTCAATCAACTATTGATGTTAGAACAATCTCTCAATGGAAATTAGCAAGTACACCACAAGGGCAACCAACACTATTTCCGGAAGGAATATTTCCTTTAGATACAAGCTTAGAATATGGGTTTAATAGGGCAAGATTAGCGTGGTATAATATTGATCCATTGTTTTGGAGAAACGATTCTAGAACGCCAAATCATATAAAGAATGATGCAATAACACAATCAAATCATTATTCTAGAGAAGTATTACAAACAGAGGTGTTTCCGTTTAAATCTGTAGCCAATGGAACGACACAAAATATTTCAACGTTAGATTTAGCCTTTTACCCATCAGAAAGGGGTCAATATAATTTTGATGATGGTTCGGGGGTAGGTTCAGGAACAACAAATAACGGTAAAACATTAAATAATCCATCTTCTCGTTGGGGAGGTATTATGCGACAAATTGAAACGACAGATTTTGAAACCTCAAATGTTGAGTTTCTTATGTTTTGGATGATGGATCCTTTTGATGCTGTTGATGGAGATGCCAACCATTCTGGAGGTAAATTATATTTTAATTTAGGTGATATTTCTGAGGATATTTTGAAAGATGACAGGAAATCGGTGGAAAATGCAATGCCCTTGGCTGCGATCAATTATACCTCTGGTTTAAATGCTAATTTAGTTGATACTACCATTTGGGGAAGAGTTCCTACCATACCCGCTTTAGTTACTGCTTTTGATAATACACCAAGCACACGTCCTTTTCAAGATATTGGTTTAGATGGATTAAATGATGCAGATGAAGGCTTTTTTTTCTCAGGGTATTCTAATTATAAGGATGTAACTGGAAATTTTGATCCTGCAGGAGATAACCACCATCATTATAGAGGTGATGATTATGATGGTCAGGCGTTGAGCATTTTAGAACGATATAAATTCCATAATGGAGTAGATGGAAACTCCAATACCTCAGGACAAGATCCTAACCCTAACTATTCTTCAGCAGCAACAACAAGGCCAGATGTGGAAGACATCAACACAAATAATAACTTAGATTTTAGAGAAAATTATTACCAATATTCAGTTGATTTGAATCCTTCAACTGTTAATCCTTCTAATGTAGGGAACAATTACATTAATAATGTGTTACAAACAACTGTAAGAACAGCTGATGGATCAAGTAAGCAAGTAAATTGGTATCAGTTTAAAATTCCTATTAGAGAACCAGAAAGTGTAATTGGAAACATTCAAGATTTTAAATCAATTCGATTTATGAGAATGTTTATGAAAGGATTTAACAAAGAGGTTGTATTGCGTTTTGCAAAAATAGATTTAGTAAGAGGTGAATGGAGAAGGTTTTCAGGAAATTTATTAGATCCAGGTGAATTTTTAGGGAATGATGATGATGCCACTACATTTGATGTTTCTGCTGTAAATGTGGAAGAGAATAGTTCTAAAACACCAGTTAATTATATTATTCCTCCAGGAATTGATAGAGAGATAAATCCAAATCCATCAACAGGAGGGCAAGCTCAGCAGCTAAACGAACAATCATTAGCCTTAAATGTTTGCAACTTGGCTGATGGTGATGCTCGAGCAGCATACAAAATAATGGATATTGATTTAAGAAGGTACAAGAGGATAAAAATGTTTTTACATGCAGAAGAAAAAGACCCAGCAGTTTCTTTAGCGGATAATGATCTTTCCGTTTTTATTAGAATGGGTTCTGATTTTACAGACAATTATTATGAGTATGAAGTGCCATTAACAGTTACAGCGCCAGGAGCATATAATACCAACAACAACTCAAATGTTAATGATAGAAACTTAGTTTGGCCAGAGGCGAATAATATTGACTTACAGTTTTCTAAATTAACAGAATTAAAAGTGCTTAGAAACAGTTTGTTGTCAGTTGGAAATAATGGTGTGCAATTAATAAAGGCTTACGAAAAGAGCGATGGGAAAAATACACTTCGAATTAAAGGGAATCCAAATTTTGCAGATGTAAGAGTTTTTATGATCGGTGTTAGAAATTCTAAACAAACGCCATTAACGGTAGATGATGATGGACTGGATAAATGTGCTGAAATATGGGTGAATGAGTTAAGAATGTCAGAATTTGATAATGAAGGAGGTTGGGCTTCGGTTGCTCGTATTACAACTCAAATTGCTGATTTAGGAAACATAACAATAGCGGGTGATTATAGTACACCAGGATTTGGAAGTATAGAGCAAAAATTAAATGAAAGACAACAGGAAACTAAAAAGAGTTACGATATATCTACAAGCATAGAATTAGGAAAGTTTATTCCAGAAAAAATTGGATTGAGTATTCCAATGTATTATAATATTTCTGAAGGGAGGGTTACCCCAAGATATAATCCATTGGATCCTGATTTAGAGTTGGATGCGTTATTGAAAAATGAATTGTTACCTCAAAAAGTAAGGGATTCTATAGGTACACGAACGCAAGAGGTTACACGAAGGAAAAGTATAACCTTTACAAATGTTCGTAAACTAAAGCCTAAAGGTCAGAAGAAAAGTCGTTTTTATAACATTTCAAACTTCTCATTTAACTACGGTTATTCTGAAGTGAAATTTAGAGATATTAATACTGAATTTAATAACCAGAAAACATATAGAGGTGGGATTGGTTATTCTTTTGGATTTAAACCAAAAAACATTAAGCCATTTAAATCAATTAAGAAAAAGGCCTTTACAATAATAAAAGATTTCAACTTTTATTTGTTACCCAAACAAATAACATTTCAGACTGATATGGATAGAATGTATTCGGAAAGAAGAGCAAGAAATAACACTGGTTTTAGTTTTCCTTTAGATACATATTATCAAAAACATTTTTATTGGAATAGGGTTTATGGTTTAAAATATGATGTCACAAAAGCATTGAAGTTTAATTTTAATGCAACCAATAATGCAATAATTCAAGAGCCACTAACCTATATTGATAGTGATGGAAATGAAGTGGATACTAGAGGTAGAGTTGATGGGAATTTTGATGGAGAATATCAATCATGGAAAGATACGATCTTGGATAATATAAGGGATTTTGGAACAAATACGCATTACCACCACAATTTCAATTTTAATTATGCGGTACCAATTAACAAGTTGCCAGGGTTTAAATTTGTTACCCTTACTTCTCAATATGCAGGAGATTATGATTGGCAAAGAGCACCAGTAGGAGCCGATTCTTTAGGTCATACGATACAGAACTCAAATACAATATCGGCTAACTTGCAGTTAAACATGACAAAGCTTCATAATGAAATTGGGTTTTTAAAGAAAGTGAATAAACGCGCTCGAGAAAGACAAAGAATGAGAACGTTAAAAGCACAACCGCCTAAACCTAATAAGACGAAAGCAGAAAATGCTAAACTTAGAGGTTGGAAAACAGGAACTGCACCTGCGGATATAAAATTTGACTTAAAGAAGTTTAAAGATTCTGATTCAACAAGAGTAGAGCTTTGGAGGAAATTGTTGCCATTTAAACCTATGGATGTATTTTGGCTAGGAACAATGAGTTTGAAAAATGTTGCTGCAACTTATTCAAAAAATAGAGGTACAATTTTGCCAGGATATAATCAAGAAACAAATATATTAGGTCAAAACCCAGGGTTTGATGCTCCTGGATTTGGTTTTATATCAGGACTACAAGAGGATGAATTTGCGTTTAAAGCAGCTAGTGAAAAGTGGTTAGTTAATAATGATTCTACCGGATTAATTTATAATTATGCAAACACTAATTCAGAAAATTATAACATTAGAGCGACTATTAGACCTATAAAAACATTAAGAATTCAATTGACTGCTACACGTAATTATTCTAACAATATGGCGCAGCAGTTTTTTGCTATTAATGATGCATTTGTTGATAGTTCTGGCAGTGGAAGCGGTATTATAGATGTTGATAATGATGGGCTTAATGATTATTACTTAGTAGACCCTATCAATACAGGGAATTTCAGTATGTCATTTTTAACCTTTAACACAGCATTTTTGGGAGATGATCCTGTGGATCGATCTTCTAAAGTATTTGCAAACTTCTTAAAAGAAAGAAAAGCAATTTCTAGTCGATTAGGAAAAGAAAATGATAATTCAAATACTATAACGAGTAACGGATTTAATGATGGTTATGGAGAAACATCTCAAGATGTATTAATACCAGCATTTATTGCTGCATATTCAGGTAAAAGTGGAGAGAAAGTATCGTTAAAAAACTTCAAAAACTTTATTCCTTTACCAAATTGGAGAGTTACTTATGATGGGTTGAGTAAGATTGCTTTAGTCAACAGAGTTTTTAAGAAGTTTACATTGACGCATGGGTATAAATCAACGCTAAATTATGGGTCGTTTACAACTAACTTATTGCATGAAAAAGATGTTTTAGGAGATGATTTTTCAAGAGATTTAACAAATAATTTTGTTCCAGAATTGAGCATTGCTTCTGTTTCTATAAACGAACAGTTTTCACCACTCTTAGGGGTTGATATGACCTTGAACAATAATATGCTCTTGCGTGTAGAGTTTAAGAAGAACAGAAACGCTTCTTTAAGCATGTCAAACAATCAAATAACAGAAATAAAAGGGAATGAATGGTCTGTGGGTACTGGATACAAATTTAGAAAGGTAAGACTTCCAATTGCTAAAGCTGCAGCGGATATTGACACTAGAATTGATGTGGGAGTTAGAGATAACAATACAGTAGTAAGACGAATTGTAGAGAATGTAACTCAATTAACTTCAGGCTCACGTATTTTGACTGTTAAGTTAACGGCAGATTATAGAGTTAGTTCAAGCTTAAATTTAAGAGCTTTTTATGATTTTATATCTACCAAACCTTTTGTTTCAAACACATTTCCAACAACCAATACCAATGTTGGAATTAGTATAAGGTTTACATTTGCACAATAACTAATTAGGAGTTAAGAGTTAAGAATTATAAATTAGCAAAATAATATTTAAAATATAGCAAAATGAATGTACCAGCAGAATTAAAATATACAAAAGATCACGAGTGGATAAAAATTGAAGGAGATACCGTAACAATTGGTATTACCGAATTTGCACAAGGAGAATTGGGGGATATAGTTTATGTTGAGGTAGAAACTGAAGGAGAGACATTAGCCAGAGAAGAAGTTTTTGGAACGGTAGAAGCAGTAAAAACAGTTTCTGATTTATTTATGCCTGTATCTGGTGAAGTAACTGCATTTAACGAAGCAATAGAAGATGCTCCAGAATCAGTCAACAATGATCCCTATGGTGATGGTTGGATGATTAAAGTTCAATTATCTGATGCAAGTGAATTAGATGATTTATTATCTGCAGATCAATATAAAGAATTAATAGGATAGCTTTACTCCCTTCTTGAGAGAGGGGTAAAGTTGTTTCCTTCACTTTTTGTGGAGAATGAGAAATTAAAGGGACGTGTAAAAAAAGTAATGGTTACGCGAAGCATAAAACCATACTCCCCAGCAATAATTTGGCTGCTAATAATTTTAGTATTGAGTGGTTACCCTGGTAACCAACTCCCTAAAGTGGCAGTGTGGCAATTCGATAAATTAGTACATGTAATAATGTATAGTATTTTATCATTTTTGTTATTTCTACCTTTTTGCAAACAATTTTTGAACATAGGGAAGCGTTTTAGAATTAGATTAATAATCATTTTGGCAAGTATTTCTTATGGCGGACTTATGGAAATCTTACAAGAAACCATCTTTATAAATAGAGGTGGTAATTGGATAGATTTTACGGCTAATACCGTTGGAGCGATTTTTGGAGTATCGTTTGCTCCTTTATTGCTTAAATATTTACCGATAAATAGATGGCTAAGAATTAAATAAATTACTGCTAAAAAATTATTAATTTTAGAGGACTAAAAATAGAATTATGAAGTATTTACTGCAGTTTGAATTTGAGAAAGACAAGAAATCACAATATTGGTTACCTTTGTTTATCAATCTTGATTCTCAAGAATTAGCAGAAGAGAAAGGAAAGGAAATTTACTCTTTAATAAACAAGAGCTTTAATAAGGTCTCTAATTACTCTATTCAGGAATATTGTAGTGATGCTTTTTTAAATAAGATCGTTGAAGATTATATTAAAGATGAACGAGAGGGAGAGTTTTCAATATTATCTACTAAAGATAGTTTAAATATTGTAGATGTAGATTCAAATGCAGATAGAGTTGTTGAGTTTGATAAAGACTTTACATTTGTTGACTATGATAAAGAATTAGTATCGTACTTGGATTTTGGGAAGAAAAAGATTCTTACTAGAAATTTGTCAGATAATATTAATAATTTTGATGAGTATTTAATAATTAAACTAACGCGTAAATCTGGAATTATAAAGATGGATCCAAAAAAGAACCCCAAAGCCGATTTAGAAAAATTAAGAGGAACTTTTACCTTAGCGGGATTAGTGCTATCTCTATTCATTGTATATGCAATGGTTAATTGGAAGTTTTATGATGTGCAAGCTTCTCAACTCGGACAGTTAGTAGTTGATGAAGAGGAAGAAGATATTATACCAATAACACAACAAAATACACCACCGCCACCGCCACCGCCACCGCCAGTAGCTCCTGAAATAATTGAGATTGTTGAGGATGATATTGAGGTAGAAGATATTGAAATCGATACTGAGGTAGAGGTTGATGAGGTAGTAGAAATCTTTGAAGAAGAAGAAGAAGAAGAAGAAGAAGTTTTTACTATTGTAGAGCAAATGCCAGAAATACCAGGAGGTATTCAAAAGTATTTGTATAACAATGTAAAATTTCCACCTGCAGCGAAAGCCAATGGTATTTCCGGAAGAGTATTTATTAACTTTACTGTTGGAAAAGATGGTAAAATTAGAAATGTAAAAATTTTAAGAGGAGTTCATGATTTATTAGATAAAGAGGCTGTTAGAGTTGTTAAAGCAATGCCTAAATGGAAGCCAGGAAAACAAAGAGGAAAAGCAGTAAGTGTTTCTTATAACTTGCCAATTAGTTTTCAATTAAAATAATTTGTAATACTGTTGCAATTTAAACATCCGTCAAAATATGGCGGATGTTTTTTTATGCGGAATACTTTTAAGAGATTTCAAATTTTTAATTATTTCCACTACATTTGTAGTTAAATAGAATACAATGAAAAGAGCATTATACATACTTACATTAATTGCAGCAACTACTTTTGTAGCTTGTGGGGGATCTGAGGTTGAAATACCTTCAGATGAAGTAGTTAACCTGAAAGGTTTAGAAAAGTTAGACTTAACTGATTATGGATATAATTTGTCAATAATGATTCCTAGAGCTGATATGAATGGTGCTGCGGAGGTTCGTATTACAGAGAGAGAAACATTGGAAATAGTTATAGGCTTAGATTATGGTTTAGAAATAATGTTTGGTGATGGCGATATTGAATTACTAAAAACAGATTTAAAAGAAAACTTAGTATTTAAATCAGAAATTGTAAAAGAAGAAAAAAATGCTGTAATTTATACACAAGATATTCCTGAATCTGGCGTTAAGATCCAGAACCATTTTATGTATAGAGCAGAAGTTGGTGTAAATGTTTATGAAGTTAAGGATATTGCTGAAAGAGAATATGGCTCAGGAATGATTGAAAAAATGTTGAAATCGGCAAAGACAATCAAAGCAGTTAGCTTAGCTCAAGTAGGAGCGTAATTATATACATAAAATCCCTATTCTAACTATTAGTATAGGGTTTGTTTTTTATGAAAGATCAATTAAAATATTTTATCGTTTTAACAACAATAGTCTTGTTTGCATGTAATTCAGATGCAGATATTACTCCTGAAGGAGTTATGGATAAAGATACAGTGATTGAAGTTTTGGTGGAAATGGAGTTGACACAAGCACTTATTAGACTAAAAGCGTCTACGCAAGATACGATTAATGAAAGAGAACTTTATAAGGAAGTTTATACTGCGTATAATATATCTGAAGAGGAGTTTAATAATAGTTTAGAGCACTATTGTAAGGATCCAAAATCACTTATGGATATGTATGGAAAGGTAATAGAAACTCTTACAAAAAAACAATCCGAACAACAACGTAAGTAGTGTTCGGATTATTTTTTTAGATATAAGATTAGTTTTAAACCGTTTCTTCCATATAGGCTTCAATTCCAACACAACTACAAACTAAATTTCTGTCTCCATATGCATTATCTGCTTTACCAACAGTTGGCCAGTATTTAGATTCTTTTATCCATGGTAAAGGAAAAACTGCTGTTTCTCTTGAGTAAGGATAGTCGTATGCATCAGATATCACAATTTTGGAAGTATGAGGCGCATTTTGAATAGGATTATTTACCTTATCATATTTACCGTCAACAATTTCTTGAACCTCTGATCTTACAGCGATCATTACTTCAATAAAACGATCTAATTCTTCTTTACTTTCGCTTTCCGTTGGTTCAACCATTAATGTTCCTACCACAGGGAATGACACTGTTGGAGCGTGGAATCCATAATCCATTAATCTTTTTGCAATATCTCCTGCTTCAACTCCAGAATCTGCTTTAAAATCTCTACACTCTATAATCATTTCATGAGCAACTCTATTGTTGTTGTTACTGTATAGGATACCATAACTTTCTTCTAACTTAGATTTGATATAGTTGGCATTTAAAATTGCAATAACTGTAGCGTGTTTTAATCCTTCCGTACCTAACATTTTAATGTAGCCATAAGAAATTAAACAAATAGATGCGCTACCCCAAGGGGTTGCAGAAACAGCAGAAATTGCTTGATCTCCACCCGTCTTTATTAATGGGTTAGACGGTAAAAATGGAGTTAATTGTTTGGCAACTCCAATTGGTCCTACACCTGGTCCACCTCCACCATGCGGAATAGCAAAAGTCTTGTGTAAGTTTAAATGACAAACATCAGCCCCAATATTAGCAGGATTTGTTAGCCCTACTTGAGCGTTCATGTTTGCTCCATCCATATATACTTGGCCACCATTATCATGTATGAGTTGAGTCATCTCCATAATAGCTTCCTCATATACTCCGTGAGTAGATGGATAAGTAATCATCATGCAAGAAAGTTCGTTTTTATGCAATTCTGCTTTTTCTTTTAAATCTACGATATCAATATTTCCGTCCTCATCACATTTAGTAACCACCACTTTCATTCCTGCCATAACTGCACTTGCTGGATTTGTTCCGTGAGCTGATGCTGGTATTAGCGCAATATTCCTGTGGTGATCTCCTCTACTTTCGTGATAGGCCTTAATAACTAAAAGTCCAGTATATTCTCCTTGAGCACCAGAGTTTGGTTGTAAAGATGTTGCATCGAAACCAGTAATTTCAGATAAATCATCTTCTAAAGCTTTCAGCATTTCTTGATAACCCTCCGCTTGATCAACTGGTGCAAATGGATGCATGTTGGCCCATTCGTTCCATCCTAAGGGGATCAATTCTGTTGCTGCGTTTAATTTCATTGTACAAGAACCCAAAGAAATCATAGAATGTGTTAAAGAGAGATCTTTATTTTCTAATCTCTTAATGTAACGCATCATTTCTGATTCTGAACGGTACTTTTTAAAGATGTCAAATTCTAAAATTGCACCGGTTCTTTTTAATTCCTGAGGTAACCCGTTCACTTCATTTAATTCATCTACTTTGGTTTCAGTTGCTTTAGCAAAAAGAGACACAATATTTTTGACGTCTTGAATGGTTTCAGTTTCTCCAATACTAATTGAAATTCTATTGGCTGAATAATGAAAGTTGATTTTTTTTGCTACAGCGAGTTGATTTATTTTAGTTATAATGTCAGCTTCTACTTCATAAGTTATCGTGTCAAAGAAAGAATCATTAACTCTTTTATAGCCTAAAGCATCTAAAGATCCAGCTAGTTTTCCTGTTAACTCATTAATGTTTCCAGAGATATTTAGTAAACCTTCAGCACCATGATAAACAGCATACATTCCTGCCATTACAGCTAAAAGTACTTGTGCCGTACAAATATTAGAGGTTGCTTTATCTCTTTTAATATGTTGTTCTCTAGTCTGTAAAGCCATTCTTAGCGCTCTATTTCCTTGAGCATCAACAGTAACTCCGGCAATTCTTCCAGGTATAGATCTTTTGTATGCCTCTTTAGTTGCAAAATATGCCGCGTGAGGGCCTCCATATCCCATCGGGATTCCAAAACGTTGTGTTGTTCCCACAACAACATCTGCCCCCCAATCTCCTGGAGCTTCTAATAGTGTTAAACTTAAAAGATCTGCAGCAGCAATAACTATACTTTCGTTAGCATGCGCTTTTTCTGCAAATTTTTTATAATCATTAATTTGACCTGTAACATCTGGATATTGAACAATTACTCCAAAAACCTTTTCGTTAAATTCAAATGAATGATGATCTCCAATAATCAATTCGATTTCTAATGGGGTAGATCTTGTTTTTAAAATGTCTATCGTCTGTGGTAAACAGTTTTGAGAAACGAAGAACTGATTTGATCCCGCTTTTTTTGCTGCTCTACTTCTACTGTTGTATGCTAAGATCATTGCTTCAGCTGCTGAAGTTCCTTCATCCAATAAAGAAGCATTGGCTAACTCCATTCCTGTTAAATCAACTACCATTGTTTGGTAATTTAATAAAGCTTCTAATCTTCCTTGAGCAATTTCTGCTTGGTAAGGTGTATAGGCAGTATACCAACCTGGGTTTTCTAATATATTTCGTTTAATTACAGAGGGTGTAATCGTATTATTATAACCTAATCCAATATGAGACTTAAACACTTTGTTCTTCTCAGCTAAAGATTTAATATGATTTAAATATTCATACTCAGTCATAGCAGGTTTAAGATCAAGTTCTTTACTTAATCTAATTTTTGATGGAATAGTTTCTTCAATTAATTGATCTAAAGAAGAAGCGTTACAAGCTGAAAGCATATCATTAATATCACTTTCCCTTGGTCCTATATGTCTTTTTGAAAATTTATCTGTTACCATAACTCATTATTTTTTTTAGTCTAATAAAGAATAGCAAAAATAAGAATTACAAACGTATAAAAAATAGGATTTTACTAACATTTGAAAGAAAATTATTGAAAATTAGGAAGCCTATTTTACTACTTATTAATACACTTCCTTAGAGTTACTAATTAAACGGAAACGAGAATGAAATTATATGATAACTTTTGATGATAATGAGTTGAATTTTTTCTTCATCTCAGCAATTTCAGTAATTAAGTTGCGATTTTTCTCAGCTCCATTGCCAATTATAATTACATCAGCTCCAGCTTTGTAAATTTCGTTTGCAGCTTGGGAGGTTCTAATTCCTCCACCAATAATTAAAGGACCGTTTTTAGCCGCTTTAGTTTTAGAAATCATGCTGTTAGAAATGCATTTTTTTGCTCCGCTGCCACCATCAATATAGGTTAGGTTTAATCCTAGATATTCACCTGCTAAAGCAGTGTTTGCAGCGATTTCTGCATTACTACGCGGGATAGGCATGGTGTCACTGACATATATAGCTGTTGTCTTTGTTCCGCAATCAACTAGGATGTATCCTGTAGGTATTACTTCTAAGTCTGTTTTTTTTATAATTGGAGCTGCTGCGACTTGATGACTAATTAAAAATTCAGGATTTCTTCCTGAAATTAACGAAAGAAAAAGAATGGCATCTGCATATTCAGTAATTTGAGCTGGATTCCCAGGGAAAATAATTACAGGCTTAGTAGAATTTTCTTTTATTAATCGAGTCGTTTTTTTTATATCACCATTCGTAATAATACTACCTCCTACAAAGAAAAAATCTACATCAGAATTATTACAAACATGAACTGTATCAATTAACTCTTTAACGTTTTGTTTGTCTGGGTCAATTAAAACCCCAAACATTTTAATCCCGCTATTAGAGTTGTTTAATATTGATTGATAGATCTTCTTGTTTTTCCTCATTTCAATACAAATTTAGTTATAAAGTATAAACCAACATAAAATCTTCAATCTTTTCCCATGTCATTGGTATTTCTCTCTTAAAGTCAGGCATTTTTATTTCGCCACTAAAATTATTTACATCTTTATCAAAGTTGTTGATGAATAGGTTTTCGATAAAAAGGACTTCCTTTTTTCCATAGTACTTATATAGTGACTCTTTGGCTCCCCAATATAGAATTAAATGATCAAGAGAAATTATGTTCTTAAGATCTGCAGGGTTTAAGAACTTATGTTTAATCCGTTCTATTTTAGAGGTTACTTTTTCGATGTCAATTCCACAAGCCTTATTTTTGTTGAGAATTATGGCTGCAAAATCATTAGAATGGGAAATGGATATTTTCCATCCATTATCTAAGCTTGGTTTTCCTAAATCATCATAAATGATTTTAACATTCTTAAAAAACTCGTTTAATAAAAGTCGTGTTGCTACCCACTGTTTTAAACGGTTTTTATTTTTAGTTTGATAGATTGAGGCAGACTCAAAACCTAAATTCATCAATTTATTCAAAAGTTCGTCTTCCGTTTCAGTTATTCTCCAAACGGCAACCTTTATCGTTTCTGACACATTATTTGTTTGATAAATTGGCATTTTATAAAAGTTAATGAGTTATTCCTTAGCTTTGTCATCCTTAAAAATTATAAAAACTATAACTAATGAGTACAAGCGTGGACAAATTACCATACAAAGTTAAAGATATATCCCTAGCAGAATGGGGAAGAAAAGAAATAAAAATTGCTGAAGCAGAAATGCCAGGTTTAATGAGTTTAAGAGAAGAGTTTGGAGATTCTAAGCCATTAGCTGGTGCTAGAATTGCTGGTTGTTTACACATGACTATCCAAACTGCTGTTTTAATTGAAACATTAACTGCATTAGGTGCTGAGGTAACTTGGTCATCTTGTAATATATTCTCTACACAAGATCAAGCTGCTGCTGCAATTGCTGCAACAGGAGTTCCTGTTTATGCCTGGAAAGGATTATCTGATGAAGATTTTGATTGGTGTATTGACCAAACAATTATGGGCTTTAAAGATGGTAAGCCATTGAACTTAATTTTAGATGATGGTGGAGATTTAACAAATATGGTGTTTGATAAATACCCTGAGTTATGTGCTGGAATTAAAGGATTGTCTGAAGAGACGACTACTGGAGTTCACAGATTATATGACAGAATGAAGGCGGGTACTTTAGTAATGCCAGCAATTAACGTAAATGATTCTGTAACTAAATCTAAATTTGATAACAAATACGGATGTAAAGAATC
>TARA_B110000459_G_scaffold40603_1_pt1 | contig 13439 bp, 7 predicted proteins | sample TARA_B110000459 | Tara Oceans TARA_B110000459 (sample SAMEA4398296) | marine metagenome | biome: Polar Biome; feature: [SRF] surface water layer (ENVO:00010504); material: water (ENVO:00002006), including particulate matter (ENVO:01000060) such as... | depth 5 m | reverse complement strand
CAAGCAGGTGGTTTTGGAGACAGTCAAGTGTTTACACGTGGATTTTCACAGTCAAACACAGCTTTCTTATTAAATGGACAGCCAATTAACGGAATGGAAGACGGTAAAATGTACTGGTCTAATTGGTCTGGAATGTCTGACGTTGCAAATGCAGTTCAAGTTCAAAGAGGATTAGGATCCTCTAAACTTGCAATTTCTTCTGTTGGTGGTACCATAAACATTGTGTCAAAAACAACAGACAAAAAGCAAGGTGGGTATGTACGTTATATGTCAGGTAATGACAGCTACATCAAAACAACAGCTTCTTACAATTCTGGCCTACAAGATAATGGATGGGCTTACTCAGTATTATTAGATCACTGGCAAGCGCACAGAAAATATTCAGTAGGTACTGCTGGTCAAGGTCAAACTTATTTCTTCTCTGTAGGGAAGAAATTTAATAACAAGCACAGTGTGAACTTTTTGCTAACAGGATCTCCACAATGGCATGATCAAAACTTTGCACAAAGCAAGGATTTTTATGCTGAAAACGGAATTAAAGCTAACAAAAATACAGGTTTTTATAAAGGAGAACGTTTTACAGAAAGACGTAATTTTTATCACAAGCCAATTGCTAATTTGAACTGGGATTTCAAAATCAACGAGTCTATGGATTTATCCACGGTATTGTATGGTTCCTGGGGTCGTGGTGGTGGTACTGGAGGGTATGGGTTTGGACGTCAACGTTACGAAGATTCTCAGTCTAATGCAAATAGACCTGGTCATGAAATTGATTTTGATGCGATTGAAACAGAAAATATTGCCAGTGGTGATGCAAATGGTAACGGCAGCAGAAACGACTCATACTTAAGAAGAGGGTCTATGAACAACCATAACTGGTATGGTACTGTTATTAATTTAAACATTGAGAATGGTGGTGCCTTTACCTACAACTTTGGAGCTGATGGTAGAACATATACTGGAGAACATTTTAAGCAAGTTGTAGATTATTTAGGACTTAACGGGTGGGATGATCAGTTCAATTCTAATTCTAATAGACCAGTAGGTTATATTGTAACGGAGTCGTTTGAAGCGGATCCATGGTCTGCTTTATTTGACTCTGCTGATTCAGGACAAAGAATTGATTATGATTACTCTGAAACGATCAACTATGTTGGTGGGTTTGGACAAGTTGAGTACTCAGTAGATGAGTTCTCGGCATTCCTTCAAGGAGCATTATCCACACAATCTTATCAGAGACATGGTGTGCGTGATTTTGGTGATCCAGGAGATTCAGCAGATGTTAACAAAACAGGCTACAATATTAAAGGTGGAGTTTCTTTTTCTAGCAAAGATGGCGCACATGCAGTATTTGCTAACGGAGGTCATTACTCAAGACAACCATTCTTAGATAATATTTTTGATAATGTAAGAAAGTCTAATGATCTGGTTGATACGGATATCGAAAATGAAGAAATCATTGGATTTGAAGCGGGTTACCGTTACACAGGTAGCAAAGTTAAATTTAATTTAGACATTTACAGTACAGAATGGGGCAACCGATTCCTGTCTTTTGGAGGTCAAACAGCTGCAGGTGTCGATACATTCTACAGATTTAGTGATGTAAGTCAGATCCATACAGGACTTGAATTTGATGTTCAATACAACCCAACGGCGTCTGCTCTTACCTACAACTTTTATGGGTCTCTTGGTGACTGGAAATATAAAAATTCAACTCCTTACCAACTGTTTAACGATAATTCATCTGATTTAATTGAGAGTGGTGAGATTAACCTCTCAGATGTAAAAGTTGGTCAAGCTCCACAATCCTCTTTTGGATTAGGAATTGACTGGAAAGTCTCTCCAATGTTTACGCTTTACACCAACTACAATCAATATGCTAGATTCTACGGATTTGTGGATGTAGAAGATGCTGTACAAGGAGGTGTAGACAATGTTGATTATTCAGCTGAAAAACTAAACAACTACGGTTTAGTTGACTTTGGAATGTCTTATAAGTTTTACGTCGGGTCTAACGCAGTAATGTTTAGAGCTAACGTTTATAACTTATTGGATGAAGAGTACATTAGTCAAGGCACCCAATACGGATATTACTATGGAAATGGAACAACTTGGAATGCAAGTATACAATATAGATTTTAATATTTAACAATATAAGAACTTTTAAAACCCTCACCTAGTGAGGGTTTTTTTATGCCTAAATTTCTCGTACTTTTGTAGAAACCTAAAAATACTTAATAGCATGATCAAATCAATTCATTCCTACTGGGCTTATCTAGTGCTTATCGTACTCGTTTTAGCTGTTCTAAAATCCCTTATAGGTTATTTTGGAAAGAGAGACTACGACGCTAAAGCATTTAGAGTCTCTTTATTCACGTTGATCGTTTCTCATATTCAATTACTTATCGGGCTACTTCTTTATTTTACGTCTGCTCGTTTTGGACTTTGGAGTGACTTAGGGATAGTAGAGGTGATGAATAATGCCGACGTACGCTTATACCTTGTTGAGCACCCTATCATTAATATCTTGGCAGTAGCCTTAATTACTATAGGCTATTCTAAACATAAAAAGAAATTAGTCTCTGGGCCTAAGTATAAAACCATTGCCATTTTTTATACCATAGCCTTAATCCTTATTGTTTCTAGGATTCCATGGAATGTGTGGCCTAACTAATTGATATAAAACCATCACCATTTTTTATATCAATCTATTTAAAATTAATTCACTTCTTTGATGACGTGAACATAAACAGGAAAGTGATCACTGTAGCCCCCAGTGAATCCGCCGTAAGAAAAGCTTCTAAACGGATACCCTTTGTAGCGCCCCTTTTTGCTAATTAAGAATTGCTTGTTAAAAACCCCCGCTTTATAAAACCTAAAAGAAGAAAAGTCTTCTTCTAGTAAAGGCTGTGTAATTAATATTTGGTCAAATAAACTCCAAGCATCTCTGTAGGCATTGGACCCTAAGCCATCTTTAAAAAACCCTTCCATAGGGTTATAAAGTCCCTTTAGTGCAACAGACTCTTTGTTTTTTTCTGCCTTTAAAACTTTCTTCATACTCGCATTCGTAGGGTTGTCATTGAAATCACCCATGGTAAATATTTTTGCATAGGCGTCAATCAATTGAAGAGAATCAATTAAGCGCTTGTTCAGCGTAGCCGCAGCAACTCGTTTTGAACGACTTTTTGCCTCACCACCACTTCGCGACGGCCAGTGGTTTACGATCAAATGAATCAAATCACCTTCTAAGTAACCGCTTACCAATAATTGGTCTCTTGTATAATCTTGTTTGTCTTTTTGAGTGTTAAATAGCTTTAATTCATGTGAGCTTGTACTAATAGGTACAAACAGGGCTTTTTGATACATTAACGCCACATCAATGCCACGCTCATCCGGAGAGTCATAATGTACTATTCCATAGTCTTTAGAAAATAAAGCGGGGTCGTTGGCCAAGTCCTCTACAACGCTTTTATTCTCAACCTCAGAAATCCCTATAATTGCAGGGGTATTCTTAGACACGTCTGCACCAATTTGAGAAATGACACTGGCCATATTCTTCACTTTTTTTTTGTAAACGCCACTCCGATCAAACTTCAACTCCATCATTGGACTAGCTTCATCATATTTATTGGGGTCATTAATGGTATCAAAAAGGTTTTCTACATTGTAAAAGGCAATGGTATGTACCTTAAACTTTCGTTTGTTTTGCGCTTCTAAAGTAGTGCTGAATACAAATGAAATTATAAGGGATAAAAAAGAAATTTCTAAAATTTTAATAAAGTGTTTATATGTCATGTTGTTGTGAGTGTAATTACTTCCTTCAAAAGTATAAATTTTAAAATCAATAATGTAAATTTGTTCAACCAAATATCAAAAACTAAAATAAATTATGAAACAAAATTGTATTATTTTTTTAATCGGTTTTTTAACATGCTTCAGCGTCTCCGCGCAACAAACTGTTGTTAAGGGAAGTGTCTATGACAACTACTCTAACCAAGCTTTGGTTGGAGTAGTTATTACAATTGAAGGAGCGTTATTAAGCACAGATACAGATGCCTCTGGGGCCTTTGTGTTTTCTTCTAATATTCCTTTAGGAGAACAAGTGTTGAGTCTATATAAAGAAGGCTATATGGTAGCGCGCTACCCAATAATTGTGAATGAGGGTGACACACTAGAGGTCCAAGATATGATGATGTCTCTAGACAATTCTTTGGACGACTTGTTTACAATTACCCTTTCGGATGATGAGCTAAATGATGACACCAGTGGGGCTGATAATATTTCGGGTTTATTATCGTCCTCACAAGATGTATTTCAACGTGCTGCAGCCTTTGAATTTAGCTCGTCTTTTTTTAGGGTTAGAGGTCTTAATTCAGATAATGGAAATGTTCTAATGAACGGTGTCGAAATGAATAAGATATACAATGGAAGGCCGCAATGGAGCAACTGGGGAGGCCTTAATGACGTGCTTAGAAACCAAGAACTGACCACAGGTCTAGCGCCTTCTTCATATAATTTCGGAGGTATTTTAGGAACCACTAATATTAATTTAAGAGCGTCTGAATACAGAAGCGGGTCACGTATTACCTATTCTTCTTCTAACCGAAGTTATACCAACAGAGTCATGGCAACTCATGCTTCAGGAGTGGTTAAAGGGGGCTGGTCTTATGCCTTCTCTTTAGGCAGGCGTTGGGGGAATGAAGGCTTTCAAGACGGAACCTTTTACAGTGCTAATTCGTTTTTTACATCTGTTGAAAAGAAAATTAATGACAAGCATAGCTTAAACTTAACAGCGTTTTATACACCAAACAGTCGTGGGAAATCATCTCCAAATACACAAGAAGTATACGATCTAAAAAACATCAAGTATAATGAATATTGGGGATACCAAGATGGCGAAAAACGCAACTCACGTGTGAAACGCATTGCTGAGCCGGTTTTAATGCTGAACCATTATTGGGATATTTCTAAAAGCACAACATTTAACACGAATGTTGCTTACCAATTCGGGGAACTTGGTAATAGTCGTTTAGACTATGCCGGTGGCGCCAACCCAAGTCCAGCCTATTACCAAGGCTTGCCTAGCTACTTTTTGGCCGACAACGACGGTCCAGATCTAGCAGGTGCTTATGATGCGTACCAAAATTTTACTGAAGGAGGGCAATTAGATTGGAACCGTCTTTACGATGCCAACGTTACTAATAATCTTACGGGCGATAATGCCGCCTATGTTTTGTATGAAGATCGTAGTGACGACAAACAATTTACAGTAAATACCATTATTGAGTCATACATAAATGAAAATCTTACTTTAAACGCTGGATTTAACTATAAACGTCTTAAGTCTCATAATTTTGCTGAGATAATAGATATGCTGGGTAGTAACACTGGGTATCTTAATGTAGACTCTTTTGATCAAGTGCAATTTGATTTATTAAATCCAAATCAAGTTGTTGGTGAAGGGGATACGTTCCGATACAATTACAATCTTGATGCTAATGTATTTAGTAGTTTTGCGCAACTGCAATTCAAATACAATAAAATTGATTTTTTCATTGCGGGAAGTCATACAACAACATCATATCAGCGCGATGGGCTTTATCAGACTGAAGTATATGCAGATAATTCACTAGGCAAGGGTCCAAAATTAACATTTCTTGGAGTAGGTTTAAAAGGAGGTCTTACCTACAAGATTTCAGGAAAACATATGTTAGTTGCCAATGGAGGGTACTTAACAAAAGCACCTTCTATTCGCAATACTTTTTCTAACTCAAGAGATAACCATGCGATAGTTGGAGACCAATCTGGGTTTGGTATTACAGAAGAGAAAATAAGTTCTATTGATTTGAATTATATTTACAGATCTCCGACTGTAAAAGCACGATTGACTGGATATTTCACCAAGATGCAAGACGCTAATGAAGTGTCCTTTTATTATGCAGACGGGATTAGTGGAATTGATTCAGGTACTGCATTTGTTCAAGAAGTTCTTGAAGGGATTGATAAAAGTCATTTAGGTATTGAATTTGGAATTGAAGCGCAGGTGACACCAACTATTAAATTAACCGGAGTTGCTTCCCTAGGTCAATATACGTATGATAATAATCCAAACTTATTATTAACCTCTAGTGATTTTACTGATGGATTAAATTTTGGCGAGGCAAAATTAAAAAATTATAAAATTGCAGGCGGGCCACAGCGAGCTGCGTCTGTTGGCTTTGAATACCGAGATCCTAACTATTGGTGGTTCGGAACAACTGCAAATTTTATGTCTAACGCCTATGTAGATGTATCTCCTTTAACACGTACTAAGAATTTTTATTTAGATACAGATGGCTTACCTTTTCCAGATTATGATCCTGCACTAGCAAAAGAACTACTAAGACAAGAAAAATTTAATTCTTATATGGTATGGAATGCTGTGGGGGGAAAGTCTTGGAAAGTAGGTGATAAATACATCAGTCTTTTTGTTAGTCTAAATAATATCCTTAACAGGCAATTTAAAACCGGTGGATTTGAGCAAGGACGTAACGCAAACTACCAATCTTTAAAAGAAGATACGACCGCACCAAAACGGCGCTTTGGACCAAAATATTGGTTTGGTCGTGGTACTACTTACTTCATGAACCTCAATCTTAGATTCTAACAATAACAAAATAATCATTAATTTATCATATTATGAAAACAATAAATTTAAAAAATTATCTATTAGCACTTTTAGGGAGTGTTGCTATTGTGTCTTGTGTACAAGACGACGATTTTTCAGTGCCAGAAAGTGTAGGTGCTGAAGAAAATAGAGCGCTCAATGATATCTTAGCAGGAATTGACTCTGGAGCTATGAACCTTGTAACTATTTCAGAAGTGAAAGAGATGTATGACAGTAGTTCTGAAATGCCGTTTCAAGTTGACACTGCTATTGTAGTTAAAGGTTATGTAACGTCTTCGGATTTAACAGGTAACTTTTATAAGGAATTTTACTTGCAAGACAGTCCAGAGAATCCAACTGCTGCCATCAAAATCATTTTGAGCCAGTTAGATTCGTACAATAAATTTAATAAAGGCCGTGAGGTTTATATAAATTTAAACCCATCGTTTGAGTCTGGAGTTTCAGGCGGATTATATATTGGAGAAGAGCGCGTTGGAAATGAAGTGATTACTCTTGGTGGCGGAACGGAAAGTGACGTTTATGGAACTACCGTAACCAGTTTAACGCAAAGTCAAATGGATGCTACATTGTTTAGATCTTCATTCACTGAAGACATCGTTCCATTAAATGTTCAATTTTCTCAAATATCAAGTGTTCATGTTGGTATGTTTGTACAAATTGACAATGTCGAGTTTGAAGATAATTTAGCCGGGCTTCGTTATTTTGATCCTTCTGAGGACTACGATACACAAAGAAACTTGCAGTCTTGCTCTGGGTTCAGTTATTCTAATATGAATCTAGAGACAAGTGGTTTTGCAAATTTTAAAAATGAGATGCTCCCTCTTGGAAATGGATCTGTTTCAGCCCTTGTTTCCAAGACTTATGACGGAAGCAGTTTAATCCTTGCCTTAAATTCAACTAACGATGTAGACTTTACTGGAGCACGTTGTTCGTTGCTAAATATTGATGATTTTTCTGAACTGATGTTTGAGGATTTTCAAACAGCTACAAACAATACAGATTTGGACTTAACTGGATGGACAAACTTTGCTGAAGAAGGTTCTAGAATTTGGAGAGAAAAAGTATATTCAGGCAATGGGTATGCAGAGTTTAGTACTTATAATGCACCTGATGATGTGAATATCGCTTGGTTGGTTTCTCCAGGCATCGATTTGGATGCTCAAGGCGTAGAGTTTTTAAACTTTAAAATGGCTCAGCATCACTTAGATTCTGAAGAGAATACTGTAGAAGTATTTGTATCTACAGATTTTGATGGTTCAGATGTATTAGCTGCTACTTGGGATGCAGTAGCTGCGACTTTACCAACACAGTCAAACTCATGGTATGACTTTATTGACTCTGGACTTGTAGATCTTAGCTCATACTCAGGAATCTTGCATGTAGGTTTTAAAGTCACAGGTTCAGGTACTGACCAAGATTTAGATGGTGCATATCAATTAGATGATTTCACAATTCTAGCAGAACAGTAAAAACGTATTTAAATCTAAAAAACCTGTGATATTATCACAGGTTTTTTATATATAATATTGTATATGAACTATTTCAATCAACTCTACTTTACTGTTTTTAGTCGTTTTAAAGGAAGTTTTAAGCATAAAGCCAACACAATAGCTTTGTATTATATTTCAGTAGTTGAAATGGCATTACTGCTATTACTTGGTGTATTCTTTGTTAAGTTTTTAGATCAAATGAAGGTCGTTGTCATGTCGGGGGCTAATGCTTGGCTTCTTTTTATAATAACAGCGGTTATTATTTACTTCAAAAACTGGATTAGTTACAGTGGACGCAAACGCCGTGTACTAAATGCTAAACTTTCCATTAAAAAAGACCTAGAATATTCCTTGTTTTTACTCCTTGCGTTTCCTATTGGGATTATTGGATTATCCTTCTTGATTTTAAAAGCATCATGAAACTAAAAAAGCCTCAGTATTTGCTGAGGCTTTTTTAGTTTTTAAGTAATTTATTTACTTATTGATTATTGGGATTTCCTTCTAATATTAGGAATTCAGCGCGTCTATTAAGCTGGTGTTCTTCTTCAGTACAACTTGTGGTACAATCTATGCTAGGAGTCGTTTCTCCCTTACCAGTACCTGTTATTCTTGTGGCATCAATTCCTTTTGAAATCACATATTCAGCTGTAGTCAATGCACGTCTTTTAGAAAGGGATAGGTTGTAAGAAGCTGATCCTCTGAAATCTGTATGAGATTCTGCGCTAACGACAATTGATGGGTATTTAGTCATTAATAGCACTAGTTTGTCCAGTTCAAATGCTGCCTTTCCAGTAATATTCGATTTGTCAAAATCAAAATAAATAGGATTTAAAATTACTTTGTTTGCAATTATAATTTCTTCTATTGGAGTTAATAATAGTTCGGCAGAAACTTCTTCTTTACTGGTCCCAGCAATAAAGGTAAATTCACTTTCGTAATCTATTTTGGACCCCACTAGTTTAGTATCAATGTCACATTCAATAATATACTGAACAATTCCTTCAGAATTAGATGTTTTTGTTTCAAAAATGTTGCCTTCAGCATCTTGAATACTCACAGCTGCTCCATCCAAGATTAATCCTGTTTTGCGATCTCTTACAGTGACGGACATTAATACATCACAGATTGGTTGAAGTTTTTTAATAGCGTAAATATCATCACTTCCGACTCCACCTTCTCTATTTGAAGACACAAATCCTTCTTCAGTTTCTTCATTATAGCTAAAGGCAAAATCATCTGCATTACCGTTTACAGGAATTCCAATGTTTCTTATAGGCCCAACTTTTTCGTCTATAATTTTAGCAAAAAACACATCTAATCCCCCAAGACCAAGGTGGCCGTTTGAAGAGAAATAAAGAGTGTTACTAGCGCTAATGAATGGGAACATTTCTTGTCCTTCGGTATTTACTTTTTGACCTAGGTTTGTTGCTTCGCCTACAGAGCCATTCTCGTCAATAGGAGCACTGTATATATCAAAGTTACCATAGCCACCTACTTTATCCGATGCAAAGTATAAGTTGGTTCCGTCTGCGCTAACTGATGGGTTTTTCACAGAGTAGTTGTCACCATTTAATGACAATGGTTCAGCTTCTGACCATCGGCCTTCTAGGTTAATAGATTTATAAAGACGTAAAACACTGATTTTATATTTAGTTGAAGGGTCTCTTTCGTAAATTTTTTCATAAAAGCTTTCACGAGTAAAATACATTGTGTTTCCGTCAGGAGAAAAACTCACAGTCCCCTCATGATACTTTGTGTTAATGTTATCTTCAATAATAGAAGGCATTTGAAATTCACCCTTATCATTTACAACAGCGGTATAAATATCTAAAAAAGCTTCGGTACTCCATCCGTAAGTTTTTCTGCTATTTCTTTCGTTCCTAGCCGAGGTGATGTAAAGTTTACCATTTTTAAGGGTTCCTCCAAAATCAGAAACTTCTGAGTTAATGGATAAATTTTGAAGATTAAATTTCTTTCCCTTTTCTAGTATTTTAGGCAAATAATTAGGGTTATCTCTAAAAGCTGTTGCTCTATTGTCTGCTGGTCGCATTGAAGCGAACTTAGCCAACTGTACGTTAGATTCTTCGTATTTACCATTGGCTTTAAGCATCTGAGAATAGTTATAAACCATTTCAGGATCTGTAGCAGTCTCAAGCGCTTTAGCGTACCATTTCTCAGACTCCGCAGTGTTGAATACGTTATAATAGCTTTCTGCTAGTTGGCTATAAATATATGTATCTGCCTTGCCGTCTGAGACTAATTTTAAATAATCAGTAGCAGCTTCAACAAATTCAAACTTATTGAAATGTTTATCTGCTTTTTTTGTGTCACTACGCTGAGCAGTTAAATCAGCACTACTTAGTAAGGAGATAATAAAAATTGATATAATATTTTTCATAATTTAATAAACTTAACTTAGATTAGAAATAACGTGGAGATCTTGAAACTTTTGTAGAGAAGCTAAGATCAAAATTTATAAAGATTTCATGTGATGAATTGGTCACAATGTCTAAACTCGAATTTATGGCATCATATGCATACCCAATTCTCAAGTTGTCATAAACCTGAAAATTAATCATGCCACTAAAAGAATCCTCTAAACGATATCCAAACCCAATCTCAACAAGGTCATACATAAACACATTAGCGTTTATGTCATAACTAAGAGGAGCATCAAGTGCATATTTTAAAAGTGCATGAGGCTTAAACTTAAAGTTTTCTGACAAATCAATAACATAACCTGCTGCTGCAAATAAGTGCTCAGATTCAGAACCAATATTTCTTCCATTGGTATCTAAATGAACGCCGTTTAAAATATTAGGCATTGAGAAAGAAACATAATATTTATTTGGCTTGTAAAAGTAAACACCTGCTCCTATATTTGGAGTTGTCTCATTAATGGCATTTGCAAAAAATGGATCTCCCGTGTCAATTAATGATAATTGACTTTCAGCAATACCTATATCATGAAATGTAAACCCTCCTTTAAGTCCAAATGCTAATTTTGTGACTGTTCCTAAAGGAATTGTATAAGAAAAATCTACGTAGGCATTGGTTTCCTTAACAGGTCCAATTTGATCAGAGATTACAGAAAGCCCTAGTCCGACCTGTTTTCCTAAAGGCGAGTGAATATTAAATGTAAATGTTTCTGGACCACCATCTAATCCCACCCATTGGCTTCGATACAATGCGCCAACGGCTAATCCCTCAGTAGACCCTGTGTATGCAGGGTTGATAATATTCATATTATACATATATTGTGTGTACTGAGGGTCTTGTTGAGCATTCACTTGAGCTGCAAAAAGTATTGCAAATAAAATTATTACTAAATTTCTCATTATAGTTAGTTGTTGTTTTGGTTAGTAATTAAGGTATATCCAGCTTATGTTTGGTTCTTTGTTTGACGCAAACTTAACGACATAAAAGTAAGTTCCTACTGGAAGTAGTTCGTTAGAATTTACATCTCCACTGGCATCTTGTCCACACCACTGATCCAGGTAGTCATTCATTTCAAAAACCTTTAGTCCATATCTGTTGAAAATTTCAATAAGAACAATGTCTTCCTCATTTTCTAAGTGATCTAACTCTAAACAGTCATTCATGCCATCTCCATTTGGCGAAAGCGCTTGAGGCATATCTACACAGTTAGCGTTCATATAATAACCAACCTCAATAGTCGTTGCCGATTCACATAAGGAAACTGTGTCTGTAACAACAACAGTAATCATTCCATTTTCTTGTGCTGATGTGTGAGTGTAATATTCATCAGATCCAGATTGAACTTCATTTCCGTCTACATACCATGTGTATTCTAATTCATCTGCTAAAAGATCTAGGTTCAAGACAGTAACCATTAATTCCACATCTTCGTTTATACATTTTACGAAGCTAGTACCTCCTTCAAGTTCAGGGACTGTACTTTCAATCACATTGATTAACGTATTTCCATAACACCCTTCTTCATTAATAGCTGTTACTAGATACTCTCCATATTGTCCTTCGGGAACTAAATAAGTATTTTCAGGACTTGATTGTACTTCTGTTCCGTTTAAAGTCCAGTAAAAAGTGAAAATTTCGTCAATATCAGCATCAACAGTGACTTCCAAAACACTTTCAACTTCAGGACACTGATATACAGTTTCGCTGTTTGCAATAACATCAAAAAGCGGCGCTTCATTTACCATGATTAATGTATCTCCATAACAACCTTCTTCATTAATAGCTGTTACTAGATACTCTCCAAATTGTCCGACAGGTACTAAATAAGTGTTTTCAGGACCTGATTGTACATCTACTCCGTCATATGTCCAGTAGAAAGTCGTAGTGTTCGCAATATTTGCATCAACAGTGACTTCTAAAAGACTTTCACCTTCAGGACACTGATAAACAGTTTCGCTGGTTGCAACTGGTTGTGGGTTAGGTGTTATTTCAACAACTACACTGTCAGTTACCGTTGACGTACCTCCGGTACACAGGTTGTAAGTAATTGAAGCGGTATAGATTGTTGTTTCTGTAGGAGATACTGATACAGTATCATTAGTTCCTAGTAAAGTAGTTCCCTCAAACCATTCAAATACATAGTCGTCAGTCCCAAGAGACGGAGTAAATCTCCAGAACTCATCAGTTGCTTCCCAAACCCCTGTGTTCCTTTCTGGCGGCGTGAAAGCTATAGTGTCATCTATATTTTGAATCCCGACCACAGCTAATCCACCATTCCAAGTGTCACAAATTGGTTTGTCATAAATATTTATATCAATCGTATTTGAAGATTCATAAAGAATAATTTGAGAGCTTGATTGTATATCGTTACACGAGAAATAACACACTTCAGAAAAGTTAATCACAAATTGCCTTGATGGTGAAGATCCCAGGACCATATAGTTGATATCACCACAGACTCTAGGGTCTATGTCATGAGCGACTCCATAGATGTTAGCTTCCGCAAGAGTAAAACTGGATGCGTTAGGTAATTCGTCATTTACACCCATACTCCATCCATTAGATTCACCTGCATTCTCTAATTCAAAAGAAAGCATTCCATTAGTTCCTATTAATATCTGACTAAAGGTGTCTCCAAAGAAACAGAATTCAAACCCTAAATCTATAGCTTCTGACCAAACATCATCGTCATTAATACTTGTAGGCGTACCCCCAGTAAGTGGAGGAGCAATACAACCTTGTTGAGTGGAGACATCATACGATGTTGTGTCTTGCCCTAATGGATGGTAAACAGCTGTTAGATTGGTGCTTCCATCCTCACAGGATGCAGTATCCTCTCCAGC
>TARA_B110000459_G_scaffold27624_1_pt1 | contig 13446 bp, 10 predicted proteins | sample TARA_B110000459 | Tara Oceans TARA_B110000459 (sample SAMEA4398296) | marine metagenome | biome: Polar Biome; feature: [SRF] surface water layer (ENVO:00010504); material: water (ENVO:00002006), including particulate matter (ENVO:01000060) such as... | depth 5 m | reverse complement strand
ATGGCGGCGCCGACCGGGTACTTCGAGTACGGCGAATACGACTGTTGCTGGGCTGCGACTGCCGCATCGAAGAGGTCCGGCATCCGGGCGGTCACGACAGCACCCGTGGAACGAGAAACCGGCGCGCCGGGCCAGGGAGCGCATTTAAGAGTCCGGCGCCCACCTTGTTCATCCCACCGGGCACGACAACGGCACGATTCTGGCCGATACCCCTCAAACCGGCAGCGGCCACATCGTCGGCTGACTGCCACAGGCGGTCAGGCACCTTGGATGCATCGAAGTCCGCACGGTCCTGAAACTCAGTGCGGGTGAAGCCCGGGCACAGCGCAGTGACGTGCACATGATGCTCGATCAACTCGGCATGGAGCGCCTCGGAGAGCGAGCTGACGAAGGCTTTCGTCGCGGCATATGTGGCGCTGTTCGGCCCCGGTGCGAATGCTGCGACCGACGAGACATTGAGGATCCCGCCACCTCCACCACGTTGCACCATCACTTCGGCGGCGACCTGTGAGAGACGATGCAGGGCAATGACGTTGACCTCGATCACTCCGGTCTCTCGCTCGGCATTGAGTTCGTGAAGCGGGCCAGTCTGACCGAAGCCCGCGTTGTTCACGACCAGGTCGATCGGCGACTCGTCACGCAACCGCGCCTCGACGTTGGCGAGCGCATCGCGATCGGAGAGGTCGGCAACGAGGACCTCACAGTCGACGTCCACTTCGCTCGCAAGCGCCTCGAGCCGTTCCCTGTCTCGAGCCACGATCACCAACCGTGTTCCGTCGACCGCCAACTGCTGTGCGATCGCTCGGCCGATGCCAGATGATGCTCCCGTTACGAGTGCTCGATTCCATCTCATTGCCCAATCGTGCCACGGGCCACCCGTCACCCGCACCGCGCAACGCTCGGTTGCAGCCAATATCACTCGACCATCGCGCGTGGCGGAGCGCGCTCCTGACACACTTAGTGTCTAATGCAGGTGTACCTCCGAGATGCGTTGGAATCCGATGTGGACGATCTGATCGAGCTGTTGCTTGGCGACAAAGTTCGTGACCCCGGATTTATGCAGACAAACCGCGACAACCCGAGCTTCGTCGGTGATTACCTCGACGCGATTCGCGAAATCGATGCAACAAACGGCACCTACCTGCTCGTTGCAGACCTCGGAGGACGAGCGGTTGCCATGGTGCAACTCGTGACCTTCCGCCACTTCCAACATCGTGGTGGTCGTTGCGCCGAGGTCGAATCGATGCACGTCGCTCCGTCGCACAGCGACACCGATGTCGGCAGCCAACTTCTTGAGTACGCGGCATGTCGCGCACGCGATCTCGGTTGCTACCGCATGCAACTGACGGCTGCCGCCAAGCGTGAGCACACCCACAAGTTCTTCCAAGACCACGGGTTCGTACCGACTCACGTCGGGTACAAGCAGTACCTCGACCTCGACTGGACGCCACAGCGCAGTGCCCAGCTCGTGCGGCCGCAGCCCGACTTTTTCGACGAACTCGCTGACCAGTCGTAACGGCCTACAGAGTTGCGAAAGGGGCCTGACCCCATGCGCAACTATTGGCAGGTAATGCTGATTGATGTCGTTCCTGCTCGTTGATGTGTTGCCTCTACCGTCAGTTCAGTCCCCGGTTGACATCGCACTATCCAAGAGGCCAACGCTCGTTCCGGGCTCCCGCCGTCGCCGTGGTTGAAGCGAGCCGCCATCGACCCAGCGAGCTGACCGATTTCCTGACGTGACGGACCGCCAATGATCTCGGCGCCTTCCAGCTCGACGACGATCGGGCGCACAATCGAGTCGTTGTTCGCCTTCTCGGTGACGTACGTCGGCAACCATCCGGTGTTCGCAATGCCAACGTCGACACGCCAGGTGTCGGTTCCCAGTTGTTCAACGACGGTGTGCTTGATCTCGATGCAGGGTGCGCTCAGGGCTTGCACGACAGCGAACGCGCCGTGGCCGTCGACTTCGTCTGCGAGAAGATGTTGCGGGGGGTTCTGCCAGGAGTGCAAGTCGTTCCAGCCACCCAGTTCGACCGGGCCGAGTTGCGGGTGGTCAAACGGATACCAGTCGACGAAGCCAGCAGTGAGTGCGTTGCCTGGCTGGTTGTCAAGCCAGCGCAGCGCAGCGATCGCCTGGTCGTTGGTCGGGCCGGTGTACCAGAAATGCGTCGAGATCTTCTCGCCGGTTGCAGCATGCGCGAGGTCCCAGAATTCGGTGGTCCAGCCGTAGACACCGAGGTGCTCGTACGCCCAGTCGTCAGAGGCTCCGCTCATCGTCTCCGTGGTGTCCCACGTGAAGTCTTCGTACACCGAGTGAGCCGGGTAGCCAGTGAGTTCGGTGCCACGCTTGGCGAGCTCTTTCCACACCCACACGTCGTTCGGTGGGAGCGTGTCGTCGGCAGCAGTCGACGACGGCCGCAACAGCACACCGCCGGAGGTGTGGAACGCGTTGAAGCCACAGATGTTTGTGCGAGCAGTGATCGCCCTGACTAACGCATCGATCTCCGGCTCGCTTAACGGATGATCGCCAGAACCCGGCACTGTTGCTCCCCAACCCGCCGGGAAATTCCGGTTCATGTCGAGGCCCTGAGGGAACCGCGGCTTGAGCATCGTGAACCCGTCGAAGTCTTCGATGGTGCCCTCGCCGAAGAGTCGATAGCGCAGCGCGCCCGCAGCCAGCCCGTCCAGCGGCACCGGCACGAGCAGACGCTCGTCGTCCGGATGCGGCATCCACTGGCCGTCCTGGTCGGCAATGCGCATCTGAAGAATCCGCCCATCGCCGTCAATGTCTTCGCTCGCATGACCGGGCCAGCGACGGCCGTCGGCGAGTGGCCAGTTCCGGACACTCGATCGGCGGTAACGGGGCGTGTCGGCGAGGGCCCACTCGGCTCCGTCGGGATTGACCCGCGGAACGACGTAGAAGGTGCGGGTCCGGAGCGCCCTCGTGACATGTTCGTCTCCGCTCACGAAGCCCTCGACGAGATGCTGCAAAACGCGGCACGCAGCCACCGACGCGGTGAGTTCGACTGAGTGGACGTTGGCGTCGATCCAGTGCGCCGGCTTCGTGTCGTGTGAGCCGGTTGCCTCATCGGTGACCGTGACCAGGCGAAGATCACGGCCCTCATGTGACTGGCCATACGTCTCGACCGTGACGAGTTCAGGATGCTCGGTGGCAAGATCGTCGATCCACGCCATCAGTTCGTCGTAGCGAAGGAACCGGTCGAAGTCATACGTGTCGGCCATGGGTTGATCGTAGGACCGCTTCTACTTCTCGGCGAACAGCGACTTCAGCGTGAGGCGGTCCGGCTGCCTTAGCCTGACGTCATGGCGCTATCGCTCAGTCAGCACCCGTCGTTCTCCGGTCGGCCCGGCCCGGTCCTTGTCATCGTCGCTGACGGTGTTGGTGTTGCTCCTGCAGGCCCAAGCAACGCGGTGACCGAGGCAAGTACACCCACACTCGACCTGCTTACCGCAAGCGAGCTGTATACCGAGTTGGCGGCACACGGGCCGGCAGTCGGATTGCCGACCGACGACGACATGGGCAATAGCGAGGTCGGCCACAACGCACTCGGCGCGGGGCGGATCTTCGCCCAGGGAGCCAAGTTGGTGAACAAGGCGCTGGCGAGCGGGGCGATCTTCGAGACTGACGTCTGGAAGCAGGCAGTCGAGTGCGGAGCGGCCAACACTCTTCATCTGCTCGGCCTCCACTCCAATGGCGGCGTACATTCGACGACTGAGCACCTCTACCAATTGCTCCGCCGAGCGGCTGACGAGGGCGTGACGAGCTGCGCCGTCCATATCCTCCACGACGGGCGTGACGTCGCTCAGCGCAGTGCCCTCACGTACATCCAACAGACCGAAGCGGTGCTGAGCGAGATCAACGCTGCTGGAGCGAGCGACGGCCACGAACGCAACTTTCGGATTGCTTCCGGCGGCGGTCGAATGACGATCACGATGGACCGCTACGAAGCCGATTGGGACATGGTCGAACGCGGCTACCTCTGCCACACCCACGGCGAAGGCCCCGTGTTCGCGTCTGCAACCGATGCGGTCGAGACAATGTACGCCGAGACCGACAAGGGCGATCAGTACCTCGGTCGATTCGTCGTCGGAGACGCTGCCAAGCAACCAGTCGGCGCGATGCACGACGGCGACGCGGTCCTGCTGTTCAACTACCGCGGCGACCGTTCTATCGAGATCTCACGCGCCTACGAAGAAGCCGACTTCGACGTGTTCGACCGCGCCGGCGCCAACGGCGAGCAGCACCCCGACGTGTTCTACGCCGGCATGTTGCAATACGACGGCGACGCGCTCATCCCGAAGCGCTACCTCGTTGATCCTCCGGCAATCGACCGCACCATGGGCGAGTTCTTGTGTGCCGAGGGCGTCAGAAGCTTCGCGATCAGCGAGACCCAGAAATTCGGCCACGTGACCTACTTCTGGAACGGCAACAAGTCGGGCTATATCAACGAGTCGCTCGAAACCTACGTCGAGATCCCGTCTGACAACGTCGAGTTCGATACGACCCCTGCGATGAAGGTCCGTGAGATCACCGCCGAAACCATCGATCTCCTGCGGTCAGGTGAGTACCAGTTCGGTCGGCTGAACTTCCCGAGTGGCGACATGGTCGGCCACACCGGCCACTTGCACGCGACGGTCGAAGCAATGGAAGTTATCGACGAGTGCATGGCGCAGCTGGTCGAGGTCATCGACGAACTCGGAGGCGTCATCATTTACACCGCCGACCACGGCAATGCCGACGTGATGTACACCGTCGACTCATCGGGCGACAAGCATCCCAAGACGAGCCACACACTGTCGCCCGTGCCATTCGCAATCCACGATCCGAACTACGACGGCGAGTACCACATGGTCGACGCAGCCCCCGGTGATGCACACGGCCTGGCGAATGTTGCCGCGACCGTCTTCAACCTGCTCGGCTTCGTCGCTCCCGACGACTACCTTCAACCGCTCATTACGTTCTGAGCCCCTGACCAAACAGCCGTGCCTGATCGGGCGCTACCGGAGTGCAGCCTGGCATTCGTTGGCCAACAAATCGGGCGTGCGTCTAAGGTGTCGAGATGGCCAGCAAGAAGCTCCAGCTCGAGTCCCTCAAAAACGTTCCGCTCTTCAGCGCGTGCAGCAAGAAGGAACTCGAGAAGGTCGCGAAGGTCGCGGACGAGATCACCATGACCGCGGGCACCATGATCGTCGATCAGGGCCAGACCGGACGCGAAGCATTCGTCATCATGAGCGGCGACATCACCATCAAACGCAGCGGCCGCAAGATCGCCACGCTCGGTGCTGGCGACGTTGTTGGCGAACTCTCACTGCTCGATCACGGGCCGCGCACCGCCTCGGCGATCTGCGCCACCGATTGCACGCTCCTCGTGATCGACCAGCGTCGGTTCCTCGGCGTCCTCGACGACGTGCCGGCAATCTCGCACAAGCTGATGGGCGTCCTCGCGTCGCGCATCCGCGAAATGGATCGCACCGTCTTCGGCTAAGCGCCACGCTCAGGTGAGGCACCGTTCCGACGCCAATCTCAGCTCCAGCCGGTTGCGTAGGGTGAACGCATGAACTTTCATCCGCTTCCCGACCACTGGGCTCGGCAGCGAGATCTCGCGCAGCGCGTCGCAACCCACGTGCTTGGTCAGGCCCGGTTTCGCCATGACGGGCTGTTCGACCTCGTGCCGCTTCCGGGCGGGTTTGGCACACCTCCAGTGGGCCCCGAGCGCGAACGCGTCCGACTCGTCGGTGGGTCGCTTTTTATTGAACGCGTGATCGGCGGCGACGTCAGAGAACTCAATGCCACCACACAGGTTGAGATGGTTGTCGGTAACACGATTCGCGGGTTGTGCAACGCAATTGGGTTCGAACCGAACGCCGACTTCTGGGTCGGTGGCGATACACCTCCACTGGGTGATCCCGACGAGACAATCCTGCTCGACAGCGACACGGCGGCTGTCCTCGGTGAGTGGTATCTGCTCGGCCAACGGGCATTAGAGGAAGCCGTCTCGTCCATTCCGTCCGCTGCCGCGTCCGTCGGCCGTCTGTGGCCCGAGCATTTCGACTTCGGCATCGACCTTGCAGCAAAGCCTGATGTACGGGTCAACCTCGGAGCGGCAGCGGGCGATGGTGGCATCAATGAGCCGTACCTCTACGTCGGCCCGTGGGGTCCAGAGCGCCCCGGGGCTGCCGAGTACTGGACTGCACCATTCGGTGCCACGCTGACTTTCGGCGAACTCAACCTTGTCGAATCACCCCTTGGCCGCGCCGTCGAGTTCTTCCTGCACGGCCTCTCCTCCCTCCGCCAATAGTGCGTATGGGGTCAGGCCCCTTTCGCACTTGCTGCACACATCGTCCAACAAGTGCGAAAGGGGCCTGACCCCATACGCACTGATTTCGCGGCGGATCTGTGGTCGGCAGTGAGCCGCGAGTAGATTTGACCTCGTATGAGTGCTGCTACCGAAACCCCCGCGCCGGACACCGAGCCGAAGCGGGTGAAGCCGAACCAACTCGCGTTGGTTCTGTTCACTGCTGCAGGCCTGTTCACACTCGTCTCGGGCATCATTCCGCAGATCACGGGGTGGAAAAGCGACAGCCCGATCCATCGCACCGTGTTTGTCAACATCCCGGGTGCAATCCAGGTTGCGTTCTACACGGTTATTCCCGTGCTGCTCATCTGGGTCGGCATCATGTTCAGCTTCCGGATGAAGAACTGGGAACGCGGCGCACCGTCGCAGCGCCGCACCACCACCAAGAACGCCAAGCGGCGCCTCAAGGACTTCCGCGCCGGTGTCTACATGCAGACACTCCTGCGTGATGCCGGTGCCGGCCTCATGCACTCGATGATCTACTTCGGGTTCCTGGTGCTGCTCGGTGTCACCACGGTCCTCGAAGTCGACCACCAGATGCCCGAGCAGCTCAAGTTCCTCCATGGCACCACCTATAAGGCCTATGCCTTCATTGGCGACGCCGCTGGCCTCGTGTTCCTCGGCGGCATCGTGTGGGCAATCGTGCGCCGCTACGTGCAGCGCCCGTACCGCATCCGCATCAAGTCGAAGCCCGAACACGCAATCATCCTCGGAGTCTTCTTCGCCATCGGTATCACCGGCTACGGCGCCGAGATGTTCCGCATCGCACTCGAAGGCGGCCCGGAATACGAAAAGTGGAGCTTCGTTGGCTACCCACTCTCGACGCTGGTCGACGGCATGTCGCAGTCAGCACTCAGCACCTGGCACCAGTGGTGGTGGATTGGTCACGTTGCAGCTTTCGTCGCCTTCCTCGCGATCCTGCCCCTCACAATGCTGCGCCACATCTTCACGTCGCCAATCAACATGTACCTCAAGGACAAAGACCGTCCCAAGGGTGCCATGCGGCCAATGGCCAACTTGATGGAGACCGAGCTCGAGTCGTTCGGTGCCTCGGTTGTCGAAGACTTCACGTGGAAGCAGCTGCTCGACCTCGATGCCTGCACCATGTGCGGCCGTTGCACCAGCGTCTGCCCAGCCCACGCCACTGGCAAATCACTCGACCCGCGCGAGATCGTCCTCAAGGCTGGTGCGGTCATGGCCGCCTCCGGTTCGCCAGCAGTCAGCGCACCGCTCGGCGAAGATAAAGAAATCACCATCTCGGCCAACAACCTGTTCGAGCGGATCACCGCCGAAGAGATCTGGGCATGCACCACCTGCAAGGCGTGCGACGAAATCTGCCCAGTCGGCATCGAAATCACCGACAAGATCTTCGACATGCGTCGCTACCTGTCGCTGATGGAGTCGAACTTCCCCCCTGAACTCGGCAACGCTTACCGTGCGATGGAAAACCAGTTCAACCCATGGGGCCTCAACCAGGGCGAACGCGGCGACTGGGCCGACGGTATGGACGGCGTCACGATCGTCGATCCGGGCCAAGCGCTCCAGCACGAGTACCTCTACTGGGTCGGGTGCGCCGGTTCCTTCGACGACAAGAACAAGAAGGTCACACAGGCAATGGCTCAGCTGTTGCGCCGTGCCGGCATCGACGTCGCCATTCTTGGCCCGTCCGAGATGTGCACCGGCGACTCCGCCCGCCGCTCGGGCAACGAGTACCTGTTCCAGATGCTTGCCCAGCCGAACGTCGAGATGCTCAACGAGATGGGCGTCAAGAAGATCATTGCCCAGTGCCCGCACTGCCTCAACACGTTGAAAAACGAGTACCCGCAGCTCGGTGGCAACTACGAAGTGATCCACCACACGCAACTGCTCGAGCAGCTCATCGATTCGGGCCAGCTTGACGTTTCACAGGCCACCCTCGAAGAGCGCATCACGTACCACGACTCCTGTTATCTCGGTCGCCACAACGATGTCTACGTCGCGCCGCGCAAGGTTGTTGGCGCCATCAAGGGCATCGAAGTCGTCGAAATGTCTCTCAACGGCACCAAGGGAATGTGCTGTGGCGCCGGTGGCGCCCGTATGTGGATGGAAGAAAACACCGGCACCAAGGTGAACGACGAACGCGCTGCCCAGGCAATTTCTACGGGCGCCAGCCGCGTCGCCACCGCCTGCCCCTTCTGCTACATCATGCTCGACGACGGAGTGAAGGGCGCTGGAAAAGAAGAGCACGAGGTCAAGGTCGCCGACATCTCGATTCACCTCCTCGAAGCCATCGAAGCAGGCGAGGCCAAGTTCCACGAAGGCAACGCACCGCTCGTCGAAGCCGAGCTGGCAGCCGCCAAGCTCGACGACGGCCCACTCACTCCTGCCTGAGACGAGCGTCAACGACGGTTCGCGTTGCTGGTCCGTATCGTTGTTCCATTCTTCGAGGAGCAATGTGATGAGTACAGACGACACCGGCAGCTGGTCGCGACCAAACCCCACCGAGCGAACAGATCCCGACTTTGTCGATATCACGCGTCTCGCGCCCGCATCAGACGAGGCCGATCAGCCCGCTGACGAGGCGCTCGACGAAATCAGCGATGACGACCTCGTTGCCGTCGACGTGGACGATGTCGACGCAGACGACGTCGACGACGATGACATCGACGCAATTATGGCTGGCTTCGAACGGTCCAAAGCAGCCGACACTTCTGCCAATGAGGCATCTGCCGAAGCCTCCGACTCGGCAGATGCCACAGCTGACGAAGCCCCCGCAGCCACCGAGACCGGCGAAGTAGAGCCCGCACCAGTTGCCGAGGCCGAGCCCGAACCAGCTGACGCCACAGAGCCAGAGCCCGCCGCAGAGCCAGAGCCGGAGCCCGAACCAGCCGTCAAGGGATTCGCCGCACTCGGTCTGCGCCAGGAACTCGTCGACACGCTCAACGACCTTGGCTACGAAGAGCCCACACCGATTCAGCGTGAGACGATCCCGCTGCTGTTGACGGGTCGAGACATGCTCGGCCAGGCAGCAACCGGCACGGGCAAGACCGCCGCGTTCGCACTCCCGGCGCTCAACGCCATCGAGCCCGGCTTTCCAGATGCACCTTCGGTGCTGGTCCTGACGCCAACCCGCGAGCTGGCCGTTCAGGTCAGCGAAGCCATCGTCAAATACGGTAAAAAGCTCGGCGCCAAGGTGGTGCCGGTGTTCGGTGGCCAGCCAATTGGCCGTCAGCTCGGCGCCCTCGATCGTGGCGCGCACGTCGTCGTGGCGACCCCTGGCCGAGCAATCGATCACATCGGTCGTGGCTCGCTGCGGCTCGACAAGATCAAGACCGTCATCCTCGATGAGGCCGACGAGATGCTCGACATGGGCTTCACCGACGACATCGAGTCCATTCTTGAGAGCACACCGACTGATCGCCAAACGGTGATGTTCTCTGCCACGATGCCGCCGCGGATCCACTCGATCGCAAAGCGCCACCAGCGCAACCCTGAGAAGATCAAAATCGGCAAGGCCGAAACGCAAGAGAGCCAGAAGCTCATTCGCCAGAAGGTGTACTTCGTCAAGCGCAACGACAAGCCGTATGCGCTCGGTCGCATCCTCGACATCGAAACCCCTGACGCGGCAATCGTGTTCTGCCGTACCCGCATGGACGTCGACCAGTTGACCGCCACCATGGGCCTTCGCGGTTACCGAGCCGAGGCACTCCACGGAGGCATGGACCAGTCGCAGCGCGACCGCGTCATGGCACGCCTGCGCGATGGCACCGCCGAATTGCTCGTCGCAACCGACGTGGCAGCTCGCGGCCTCGACGTCGACACGCTCACCCACGTCGTCAACTACGACGTTCCCGCAGCTGCCGAGAGCTACGTCCACCGCATTGGCCGTGTCGGTCGAGCAGGCCGCGAGGGCACCGCAATCACGCTGGCCGATCCGCGAGACCGCCGTCAGCTTGGCAACATCGAACGCCTCATGAAGACGACCATCGAGGTCGGCAGGGTGCCAAGCGTGGCCGACCTGCGTGCCCGTCAGGTCGAGGTCACCGTCACCCAGATCCGTGAAGCCCTGACCGCACCCGACCTCGAAGACTTCAACAAGGTCCTGCACTCCCTGGCTGGCGAAGACAGCGATCGCAACATTGCGCTCGCCGCCATCAAGCTCGTCCACGAAGCTCGTGGCGCCGTGATGGACGAGCGCGAGATCCCCGACGCTTCGGTGCGCAACGAGCGCAGCAGCGACTACAAGGACAAGCGTTCCGACGGTAAGGCTCGCCATCGCGACGATCGCGAATGGGACGACAAGGGCAAGGGCAAGAAGAAGTTCGACCGCGATGACCGGCAGGGCAAGAAGCGCGACTTCGATAACTCCGACACCGGCTTCATCTTCATCAGCCTCGGCCGTAAGAGCGGCGTCCGTCCGGGCGACCTCGTCGGCGCCATCGCGAACGAGTCAGGCCTCACTGGCCGCCAAATCGGACCAATCCGCATCTCAGAACAGCACTCGGTTGTCGGCGTGCCGTCGGACGATGTCGATCGCGTGATCGAGGCCATGGACCGCGCAACGATGCGCGGCAAGCCGGTCAAGGCTCGTCGATACACCGACTGATTTCTGAACTGACGGCGATGTGGTGTCTGACACCACGTCGCTGACACCACGTCGCTGACACCACGTCGCCGTCGAGGCTGGATCGTCAGCTGAAGTTCTCGAAGTACCGGCTCGGTGTCGGGCCAGCCTGGCCCTGATACTTGCTGCCCTTGGCGCCCTGGCCATACGGCAGGTCCGCAGGTGACGTCATCTCCATGAAACTGATCTGACCGATCTTCATGCCTGGGTAGAGCGTGATTGGCAAGCTTGCGACGTTGGCAAGTTCAAGCGTGATGTGCCCGTCGAAGCCGGCGTCGATGAAACCGGCTGTCGAGTGGATCAGCAGCCCAAGGCGCCCAAGGCTGGACTTACCTTCGACACGCCCGACGAGGTCGTTGGGCATCGCCATCCGTTCGAGGGTCGAACCCAGGACGAATTCGCCGGGGTGCAGCATGAACGGTTCGTCGCCAATGCCGTGCTCGTCACAGGGCATCTCGATCAGCTCGGTGAGCCCTGTCATATCTCGCTTGACGTCAATCACGCCAGCGGTGTGGTTGCGGAACACACGAAACAAGTTCGAGATCCGAACGTCGATCGACGACGGCTGGATCAGCGAATCGTCGAGCGGGTCGATAATGATGCGGCCAGCATCGAGCTGTTCGCGGAGGCTGCGGTCGGACAGGATCACGGGGACACGTTACCCAACCGGCGCGCAGCGGGCGCATGGGCTACGTTCCGCCTCATGTACAACCCGCCGGCCAACCGCGTCGACGACATCGCCATGATCCACGAACTCATCGAGCGTGCCCGCTTCGCGCACGTCGTCTCACACGCAGGCGACACCTTCGCATCGTCTGGTCTGCCACTGCTCCTCGACCGATCGACGGGCAAGCTCGGTGTGCTCCGCGGACACTTCGCCCGAGCAAACAATCAATGGAAGGCGCTCGACGGTGCCTCAGTGCTTGCGTTGTTCCCGCTCGCTGACGGCTACGTCACGCCATCGCGCTACCCATCGAAGGCTGAACATCACCGAGTGGTCCCAACCTGGAACTACGAGGTCGTCCATGCCCACGGCACGGTTCGCATCCATGACGACCCGGAATGGGTTCGCGAGCTCGTGTCAGACCTCACCGATCACCACGAAGCAGCCCGCCACGACCTTGATGTCGCACCGCAGTGGGCGGTCACCGATGCTCCGTCGGACTTCATTGACAATCAACTCCGAGCAATCATCGGGGTCGAAATCGAGATCACCCAGCTGGATGGCAAACGCAAGCTCAGCCAGAACCGGTCAGACGCCGACCGGCTCGAGGTGATTGTGGGCCACGCCACTTCACCAGCTGAACGCGACCGTGCGTTGGCGGTAGCAATGCGCGAAGTGTTCTAGACGAGGGCGTGAACAGCCGAGCCCATCAGGTCGATGAAGTTGTTGGCGTAGAACCGGTCGCGGACGTCCTCGGAACGGTCGCCGAGGCTGCGCTCGAATCGTTCGAACGGCCGACGGCCACCTTCGACGTGCGGGTAGTCGGTGTTGAAGAGCAGGATGTCGGGGCCGACTTGATCGGTGACCCAGCCGACGTCTTCGGTCGGATACGGCGTCACCCTGACTTGGCGCTGCACATACTCGCCCGGCGTGATCGACAGATCGCGCAGCCGTTCCTCGTGGCGACCGAAGGCGTCCATCGCGGACTCCATCTGCTTCAGCCAACTCGGGAGCCATGTGCAACCCTGCTCGATGACGCCGACGCGGAGATTGGGGTGGCGCTCCAGCACCCCGTCGAAGATCATCGTGGCCAGGGTCTGCATAGGTGGGAACGGGATGGCCATGTAGTCGACGGAGCGGAAGTTCTCTTCGCCCCCGTGGAAGTCGGGCGGGATTGGCAAGCCATTGTTGAAGTAGCTCGGGTCGATGAGTGCGCCCGTGCCACCGACGTGAAAGACAACGGGGATGCCGGCTTCTTCAGCTTGGCGCCACACACGGTCAAGTGATCGGTGCGACGGCGAATGACCGGCCGGGCAGCCCGACGCCACAAGCAGTGCAGCGGCGCCCATCTCGATGGACTCCGCAGCCATAGCGGCAGCCCGATCGAAATCGGCGAGCGGGACGTAGCAGGTGGCGAGCAGGCGCTCGTCAACCGAGCAGAACTCGGTCATTCCCCGGTTGTGGGCGCGCGCTGCGCCGTAGGCGAGGTCGAGATCGACTGGCTTGGCGTTGATCGGGTGTTCCCACTCAAAGAGCCGTGAGTTGTGGAACGTGTTGAAGAGCAGCTGACTGTCGACACCGATGTAGTCGAGGACGCGCGGTCGGTCTTCGGCAATGAACGAACCGGTGGCGGCGAAGTTCTTCCGGTTCATGACCTCGGTGGCTTCGTCGGCAAGGAACTCCTCACTGCGATGCCGTTCGGCGAGCCGTTGGAAGACTGCAGTGAGATCATCCGGGGCAAGCGTTTCACCGGCACCAGCGTCGCCGGTTTGAACCAGTTCGCTTGCGTATTGCGGGACAAT
>TARA_B110000459_G_C16625583_1_pt1 | contig 13458 bp, 10 predicted proteins | sample TARA_B110000459 | Tara Oceans TARA_B110000459 (sample SAMEA4398296) | marine metagenome | biome: Polar Biome; feature: [SRF] surface water layer (ENVO:00010504); material: water (ENVO:00002006), including particulate matter (ENVO:01000060) such as... | depth 5 m | reverse complement strand
CCCCGTCGTATTCCGACCTCTCTATTAAGACACCTTGAATTTCACCGTCTGTGTCTCCGTCATTTTCTGGGCTTGGAAACAAAAGAATTAAGACGGAAGCCTTTCTACAGGTTTGTAATTTCTCTTGTGTGAATGAACTTTTACGATAAGATGGAGCCGCTTTCAGTTGAGATTGTAAACCGGCCAAATCTCCGTTTTTAAGGGTTTGGGCTAGATTTAAAATTTTTGAATTATTTATCCTAAGATTCACAACTGCAAGGTCGGTCAGTTCTACCTTTACTCAATGCAAGTAACACTACTAGATGACAGCAATGAATTTCCCCCTGTTTCAACCGCAGGAGAAAGTGGGATAGTTGCGGTAGGTGGTGATCTAAGTGCAGCAAGGTTGTTATCGGCCTATGAAAATGGTATATTTCCATGGTTTAATCCTGGGGAAATGATCATGTGGTGGTCGCCAAGTGAGCGTGGTATAATCCCTCTAGATGGCTTGAAGATTCATAAGAGTATGCGTAATGAAATCAATCAAATGAGATATACTGTCACCTATGACACATGTTTCAAGGATGTTATTACTGAGTGCTCTAAAAGCTTGAGGGGTGAAGAAACAACACCTGAAACATGGATAGGAGATAACATGATAGATTCATACATAGAACTGCACAAGCTAGGAACTGCTCATTCAGTAGAGGTTTGGAAAGGGAGTGAACTTGTGGGTGGACTGTATGGTGTTTCTATAGGCCGAATGTTTTTCGGAGAAAGCATGTTCAGTAAGGCAACTAACGCTTCTAAAATTGGACTTGTGGATTTAGTAGGAAAATTGAAGTCTTGGGGGTTTGGTCCTATTGATTGCCAAATGATGAACCCACATCTGAAATCTCTTGGGGCTATCCCTATTTCGCGTGAAGACTTTACAACTGTTTTAGAAAAGCATCTTAGATCTGGCGAAACCTTTTTAGGACCCTGGACAGAAAAATAAACGAATAAATAATGAAGTATCTTAGTTAAATGAAATTTCAGATTACCTCATACTTTATTCTCAGAAGGCGTTTAATCAAAGAGTATCTGAAATTTAATGGATGGCGTTTCAGGGGACAAGACCCTCCGAGCAAGTGGCGGCATATCTTATTTATCAGCCCCGCAGAAGGTAGAGTCCTAAAGATGCAAAATAAATGGATGCAATATCTAACGTCAAATCCTTCTGAGTGGGTAGATATAGGAGACACAACAAAAACCAAGGAACTTCTTGTGAAGAAACACACAGTACTTATTCGATGGAATGAAAACGCACCTGAAGAATTATTGAAGGAAATGCTCGAAAGCGCAAGAAATCATAAAGTACGTATTTCTGCATGTGCATGGGATACTCAGAGAAAAGCCATAAAATTTCATTCTCAATTTAAACCGTCTTTTTACTTCGAAAGAGACATAAGATATCTTAATAAATTTTTTAAATATTTTAAGCAGATATGAAGCTAAGATGTTTTTGACTAAACCCTAAGTTAACATGTTATGAACAATTGACTCAGTTTCGTTAACAAAGCGTTAATATCTGGCAATACTATTTACTAAAAGTAGTTAATCATTCGTCTAAATTGCTAACTATATCTAACCCCTTAATTATCCCTGCTATGCAAATGGACAAGTATGACTTCATGATCTTAGACATCATCCAAAAACATAAAGCTGAAAACCAGAGCCACATAAGACTAAGCGTTTTAGAACGAAATTTTTGGAAATGCATTGAAGCCGATACTGACCTACATGTTGGGCAAGCTCGCATTGGAGAGAGAATTACAAATCTTTACTTAGATGGACTAATCCAAAATAAAGATGGATATACCCTGACTAAGAAAGGAAGAGAACAACGTTCTTTTGCTCCTTGGAGTAAGGATACTGAGGTTGCATAAGACTTTAAAATGAGTATTGTCAACTCATTCATAAATAAGGGTACAATTGTAAAAATGTTCCTAAAATAAGGGCATAAAAAAAAGGAAATCGAAATGGCTTCCTTTTTTTTGTGCTAATAAATGTAAGCTCAAAGATTGAGCTTACAAGCTTATTACTTAGTAGGCTTTAACGCTGGCTTTTTAGCAGAAGGTTTCGCAGCAGACTTAGCAGCAGGTTTAGCAGCAGGCTTAGCAGCAGACTTAGCAGCAGGTTTCGCAGCAGGTTTAGCAGCAGGTTTCGCAGCAGACTTAGCAGCAGGTTTCGCAGCAGACTTCTTGGTAGCTTTTTTAGCGGGTGTAGGCTTTGGTATTACTTCAGCGGGCTTATCATAAGATTCTTCCAGAATCTCAAGATTTGGATACTTTTCTCTCCAAAAATCGAGTTTACTTCGATCTCTAACTGTGATGATCGTTCTTCTATCTAAGCGAACTTTGATGTTAGGTTGTAACTCTTTTTCTCTCTTTTTACGTGCCATTAGTTTGGTCTATGATTAAACACTTTATTGGATACTGCTAAAGAACGCAACTTGGGTTAAAGTTGAACTACTTATTCAATAATATTATTAAATATTATAGTTAATTGGTAAACCTCTATCGAAGAAGGTTAACTACACCTCTCATTTCCTCAGCATCAACATCAAACCCCTGAACCTTAATAACCCACTGGTACATTCCATCAGGGGCGAAATGCCCCCCTCCATTAATATTACCCATCCAAGCATCTTCGAGTGAAGTTGAGGTGTAAACAATATCTCCCCATCTATTGTAGATTATTAATTCGAAGGACTCAATCTGTCTACCTACAATTGTAAAAGCGTCGTTAAGACCGTCATTGTTTGGTGTAAAGGCTGTAGGAATATATAAAATAACTGAGCCATAAAGATGAACGGATGCAACGTCAAAACAACCATTGTTAGTTGTGACAGTAACAACGGCATCGTATTCATCTAAGCCTTCATAATCATGAGTTAACGCTCGCTCATAACCAGAAGTTCCATCACCGAAATCCCAAACAAAATTAAAAGCACCTAGGAAAGGCTCTTCAGGAAAAGTCAGAACATCAAATTCATAAGAATCGTCACCTTGATCATAACGCACAATAGTTGCTTCAACAGTTTCAACATCCACTCGTGTTGATCCTTCAATAATGTAATTGCAATTATCAACAACAGTAACCTCGTAGGTGGTTCCTACAGGCGGAGAAACAGTGTGAGATAATTCATCGTCTATGAAGTTATTCCAAAGAATTTGGTATGGGGGCTGACCAGCAGAAATTCCCAATTCAAGAATAGCATCTGCGCCATTACACAATAGAGTATCGTTAGGCATCACAATCTCTAAAGACTCATATGGAACTTCAAAAATGGTTTGTAAATACATGTCTCTGTCGCAACCATCACGGATATAAATTTCCATCAAATGAGTGGTTAAAGAAGTATGTTCTATGCACTCTTCATTACCAAAATCCACACCGTTAATCGTCCAATTGTAACTCACAGGAGGATACTCTAAAAGTGGATCTTGAATCAGCTCTACACATACAGTTTCAAACTCATCACATAAAACAGTCACAACTTCAGGAGTTATCGCCTCAAGAGGAGGTGTGTCATAAATAAAAATACTTAGGGCACTTTGTGTAGTTCCACTTACGATATGTAAAATAAGTTCCTCAGTTCCTTCGTCTATATAATCTTGAGGAACCTCAAACGATAACGCGATTTCATATTCACCTATTGGAATAACTGCGCTTTCTGGCAAACCTTCAATATCATCCGTGAAAGAAGCCTCTGACAGAGGATCAACATTTATTTCAAATGCAAAAGGATAAACAGAAGGAACAAGACAAGGACGACTTATAGTAATTGTTGAAGTACCACAATCTTCCCAAGCACAGTAGATAAGGATATCATCAAGTGGATCTGGATCACATTCAGGTGCTGCTGTAGCCTCGTATTCTGTTGGAATAGGAGAACCAAAACTTCCCTCTTCTAAAATAACAATTGACTCTAACCAATCATCACTTCCGTCAGCAATAGCAAGCTTAATATGATAAGTTAGACCACAACTCACAGGATAAGAGGCGGTAAAAGGCACAGTATAACCTGTAATACAAGGTGCTTCAGTAGAGCCTTGATTATTAATGTAGTACTCTGTATTAATAAGCCCATTCACAGAACTAATCGTAACGGGAAGCGATGGGTCAGTATTAGGAACCTGAGCAATGTTCACAGCACCGTCTGGAAATCCAGCCGGGGAAGCATAAGGTCCATCAATCCCAGGACCTGATAAAAAGAATGCGAAAATATCGTTATACTGAGAATTCTCCCAGGCTTCGTATTCATTTGATCCAAAAATATAATTAAAACTAACGAAATCTCCAGAAGGCTGGAAATCGAATTCAAGTATGCAAACATCATTTACTGAATTCACAACGAACGTTTCTCCTATAAGAGGAGGGACTGAATTTGCTACAGATAAAAGGTCTGGTTCTATTCCTGGGGAAACACAAAAGTCACAATTTACAAGAACACACGAAGCAGGATTAGTAGCTACTTCAGTACTAAGGATAATTCCACTTTCAAGTCCTATTAACATTCCATCAGTCATATAGCCTATTTGGTCCATCTGACCTGTGAAGGAGACATTCGTAGCAACTACACCTTCACCCAGGAGCACATTGTTGACATATTGAGTGGGAGTCATAGCCTGAGAAATATTCATTTGGGCTATGTGTGAAGAAGGTGAAAAAGTTAGAAATAAACTTATTGCAAAAACAATACACGAAATATGCTTATTTAACGTTTGGTTCATTACTATAATTTCCTTAAAGATAAGCTATTTAAGAAACAAATTAAAGACCTAAGTTTGCTACATGACAAACATTGTTTTCTTCTCTGACTCAAAAAGCATTGACTTGTACCCATTAAACCTTGGCAAATGTCCGTCAACTCTGCATTTCGGAGCTAGATCTGTTGCAACGCAATGGGTTGAAGCCCTCTTTGAAAACAACTTTTCCCATACATTAAAAATAAGAATCAATTCAAGACTTATGCCGACAGATCGTTCTGTGAAATTTGTTTGCGGAATGTCATCCGGTGAAAAGTGGATTGTTAATGGTGAATCATTAGCCGAAATTGAAGGAAATGTCGATAGGGAAATAGGAGGAGATTGTCCAGCACTTTTGACTAAATCAGCTGCTGATTATTTTGAACTATGTGGAGAAGGAATTGCTGAAGATCTTGAGAGGTTAAAGCTCGTTTGGCGTGCACGTAAATTGAATGAATCTGAGCGTGAATCATGGGCGATGAGCGGCGTTTTTATACACGGAGATTTAGATAAAGTTTATATATCGCCAGGGGCTAAGATTAGAAGCTGCACTATCAACACAGAGCAAGGTGTAGTGATCTTAGGTTCAGATTCCGAAGTGATGGAAGGCTCTTGTATAAGAGGTCCATTTGCATTAGGAGAAAACAGTTCAGTTAAAATGGGTAGTCAAATTTACGGCCCTTCTTCAATAGGAAAACACTGTAAGGTTGGAGGGGAAATCAGCAATGTTGTAATGCACGATTATTCAAACAAAGGCCACGGCGGATTTGTGGGCAATAGTGTGATTGGATCATGGTGTAATTTAGGAGCCCAAACAACTTCCAGCAATTTGAAAAACACTTATGGCGAGGTTAAACTTTACAGTGCTAAAGAAGGCAAACTCATTAATGGAGGTAGGGTGTTCTGTGGCTTATTAATGGGTGATCACAGTAAAACTGCAATACATACTGCATTTAACACAGCAACTGTTGTAGGCTCATTTTGTAATGTGTTCGGTAAAGGAACTCCTGAAAAACACATCCCATCTTTTTCATGGGGAGGCTCTGAAGGTGTTCAAGAATACAAATTAGAACAAGCAATAAGTACAGCAAAAAAAGTGATGGCTAGGCGAGGTGTTGAACTTTCTTTTGACGAAGAAGCAGCTATTGGAAAGCTCTTTAGTGACACATCAGCAGACAGAACCTGACACCGTGTCACAAAATCTACATGGCACGTCCATTGCAATGTACACAGCCTACACAAACTAAATGATTGATATAAAAATCCCCCTTAATCTTCTTTCTGAATCTCAAGATAGTGAGTTCATTCCTTTAATATCTGAGGAGGATGAGATGGCTATGCATAAAGAAGATGTGCCTGAAACTTTACCTTTATTATCGCTTAGAAACACTGTTCTTTTTCCAGGTGTTGTGATCCCCATTACAGTAGGTAGAGACAGTTCTCTTGAGGTAATTAAAGCTGCTGATAAAAAATCTATAAACATAGGTGTAGTAAGCCAAATTGATCCTGAAGTTGAGCTTCCAGCTGGATCGGATTTAAATAAAGTTGGTACTATAGCTCGAATTATTAAAATGCTCAAAATGCCTGATGGGACTAAGACTGTCATCATTCAAGGCCAAAGAAGGTTTACTTGGGATACAATTGTGCAAGAAAAACCATATCTAACAGCAAGTGTGAAAGCCTTCGGACAAGTGGAGGATTTACCTGACACTAAATCTAAGGAAGCGCTTATTGAGAGCTTAAAAGATCTCGCTATTGAGATTATTGAGATGAGTCCTACCATCCCTTCTGAAGCAGCCGGAGCAATAAAGAACATTGAGAGGTTGAGTTTTCTTGTAAACTTTATTGGGTCAAATATGAATGCTTCTGTTAAGTCAAAGCAGGAACTTTTAGAGGTAGAAACTCTTGAGGCTAGGGCAAACAAACTTTTAGGCATGTTACTGAAAGAAAAACAGCTTTTAGAACTTAAAAATGACATTCAGAATAAAGTTCAAACTGATCTTAACCAACAACAAAAGGAATATTACCTCAACCAACAAATAAAGAAAATTCAGGAAGAGCTTGGTGCCAACCCTTTAAAGGAAGAAATAGAAGAAAGGAAGGCAAAAGCACTTAAGAAAAAATGGCCTGAGTCAGCTGAAAGTTTATTTGAGAAAGAAATTCAAAAGCTAGAGCGCATGAATCCTCAGGCTGCTGAATACAGCATGCAGTCTAACTATATAGATTTACTTCTTGATTTACCTTGGGATAATGTTTCGCAAGACAACTTTAATTTAAAAAATGCTATTAAAGTTTTAGACAGTGACCATTATGGACTTGATAAAGTCAAAGAGCGAATAGTCGAACACTTAGCAGTTCTGAAAATAAAGGGAGATCTTAAAGCACCTATTATTTGTTTATACGGACCTCCAGGAGTTGGTAAAACGTCACTAGGAAGAAGTATCGCTGAGGCACTCGGACGTAAATATGTCAGGATGAGTTTAGGTGGAATGAGGGATGAAGCTGAAATCAGAGGGCATCGAAAAACATACATTGGAGCAATGCCGGGAAGGATACTCCAAAACCTTAAAAAAGCTGAAACATCCAATCCATTATTTATTCTAGATGAAATAGATAAACTCACTAGAGATAGCCATGGTGACCCTTCATCAGCACTTTTAGAAGTTTTGGACCCAGAGCAAAACAGCACATTCCACGACAACTATTTAGATCTAGATTACGATTTGAGTAGAGTCATGTTTATTGCAACTTGTAATGATCTTTCCACCATACACCCAGCCCTTAGGGACAGAATGGAAATCATAGAAGTCTCAGGATACACCATTCAGGAAAAAGTCCAAATAGCTAAAAGACACCTTCTCCCTAAAATTATAAAAGACACGGGATTAAAAAAGACTGAAATTTCTATACCTATAGCAACACTAGAAAAAGTAGTGGAGCTTTACACTAACGAATCAGGAGTTAGAGGTCTAGACAAGAGAGTTGCTAAGATTGTGAGAAACCGAGCGAAAGAAATCGCTATGGAAGAACCTTATACTCCTGAAGTTAAAGCTGAGGATTTATCAGGCATTCTAGGAAGACCTAGGGAGCGAGATCAATATTCAAATAATGATGTTGCAGGTGTTGTTACCGGATTAGCTTGGACACCAACTGGAGGTGATATCTTATTTATTGAAACTTCTCTAACACCTGGTAAAGGGAAATTAACTCTTACTGGAAACTTAGGAAACGTTATGAAGGAGAGTGCAGTTATCGCACTTGAATATCTCAAAGCACATGCTCTAGATTTAGGTTTAGATCCTAAAGTATTTGAAAAGTGGAACGTCCATATTCATGTTCCTCAAGGAGCTATAAAAAAGGATGGGCCAAGTGCTGGAATAACAATGTTAACAGCACTTGCTTCTGCTTTCACTCAAAGGAAAGTAAGGAAATATTTAGCTATGAGTGGCGAAATTACACTTAGAGGGCAAGTTTTACCTGTAGGAGGCGTTAAAGAAAAGATCCTAGCTGCTAAACGTGCTGGAATTAAAGAGATTATTCTTTGTGAGAGAAATAGACAAGATATCGAAGAGATAGATGCACGTTATGTCAGAGGAATGAAATTCACCTATGCTGCTAAAATGAACGAAGTCGTTATGCGCGCCTTATTATCAACTAAAGTGGATTCACCTTTAGACTTCATGACGGATACAACAAATTCATTGTAATACATTGATGACCTCTTCCCTATCGCACTCATCTTTATTGAAAGTAATATTAACTATTACCTTCATGGGGTTTATTTTATTTGCTAAAAGCCAAACATTAGTGAATGGCTCCATGGCATTAGACCTAGCAATAGATGCCAGAAGTGCTGCCCTAGGCGGAAAGGTGATTGCAGATCTAAATCCTGATGGATATTCCGCAACATATAACCCCGCTAGTGTCGACAGCACAGATTTAGGAGTAATACACACGTCTTATCTCAATTATTACGCAGCGATACAAATTGGGGCTGTTGATGCAGTAATTAAAACTGGAGAAAAATACACTGTTCATGCTGGGGCAAGATTTGCTTCTTTTGGGAAATTCTCGGGATATGATGTTTCTGGATTGGCTAGTGGGGATTTTTCGGGTGGAGATTATGTGTTGCAAACAGGAATAAGATGGGAATTAGATTCAGTTTGGTCTATAGGCTTAACGGGATGGGGAGGCTTTAGGAATTTAGCTAGGGAAAATGCAGGTATTTTAGGTGTAGATGCTGCAATTGTAGGACGATGGCCTGACAAATACTTTACTGTCGGGCTATTACTTTCAGGCTTAGGAAGACAGTTTTCAGGTACAGGAACACAGCCTGTAGGGGCCACACCATTTAATGTGCAAATAGGCCTTAGCAAAGGTTTTAATAACGCTCCTTTTCAATTATACCTCAAAGCTGAGAATTTACAGAAATGGGAACTCGCCCCAGAGGGAACTTATAACGATGATATTGATCCTTTAACTGGTGAAATCATGATGAATTCAACTTGGGAATTTGGCGACCAATTTGTAAGACATCTGAGCGCAGGAGTAGAAATAAAATTAGGCAGTGGACTGGCTACTCAAATAGGATACGACCACAGAAGGCGAGTAGAAATGGTTTCTATGGGGCGCAAGGGAACAAATGGGTTTTCATTGGGGGTAAGTCTGAGAATTGGAGAAACAGATATAGGCATAGCCAGAAATACATATCATTTTGCAGGATCTTCGACCCATCTTTCCGTGGCAATTTCACTTCCTGGCTAATTTAGGTCTATGATTAAAGTTAGGTGATTATCTTCGGACAATGGCAAAGTATCGTATTACCATAGCAATTGATGGACACTCTTCCGCTGGAAAGAGCACAATGGCGAAAGCTCTAGCGAAAGAATTAAACTACGTTTACATAGATACTGGAGCTATGTACAGAGGAGTTACTCTCTTTGCAATGAAGGAGAGACTTATTAAAAATAGTGAGGTACAGGCAGTTGAGGTAGAAAATGCTTTAGAGAGATTATATCTTAGTTTTAAATTTAATCCGAGTGCTGAATGTTCTGAAATGCATTTAAGTGGGGTAAATATAGAAAAGGAGATACGCTCTATGGAAGTAGCTCGTAATGTCAGCTTGATTGCAAAAATTCCTGCAGTAAGAACTAAGCTTGTTGCGATTCAGAGAAGGTTAGCTGAAGGTTCTGGTGTTGTTATGGACGGTAGGGATATAGGAACTGTAGTTCTGCCTAAAGCAGAGTTGAAGTTTTTCATGACAGCAGACCCTGAAGTAAGAGCTTGGAGAAGACTACGCGAACTACAAGAGGCAGGTAAAGAAGTAACTTATGACGAGGTGCTAGAAAACGTTCTTACAAGAGATAGAATAGACTCTCAGAGAGCTGTTGCGCCGTTGAAACAAGCTGAAGATGCTGTGGTTATTGATAATAGCAACCTTACTATGGAGGAACAATATGTATTTATGCTAAATCTCGCTAAAAAAAGAATGGAAGAGGTATGATGTCTAATAGACTATTCCGAGATTTTCTCACTGTAATTGCATGTTCCTTAACCTTTGCTAGTTGTGCTCAGTCAACATCGTCTTCAGACGCAAGTGAAGATACTGCGGTTGAAATTCTTAAGCCAGAATTCTTAGATGTTGAGTTAGAATATATCGACAGTTTACTTTCTACTCTTTCTATCGAAGAACAAATAGCTCAACTTCTGATGGTACCTATTTACTCTCTTGAATCGAGAAGTGATTGGGCAGAAGCTGAAACATGGGTTAAAGACCTAGGGCTAGGAGGAGTTATTTGTATGCAAGGCGGCCCAGAAAATCAAAGGGTTAGAATTAAACGACTTCAAGAAATTTCAGAGATTCCACTAATGGTCGCTTCTGATGCTGAGTGGGGACTAGGAATGAGACTAGATTCCACAAGGAGTTTTCCCCGAGCGCTTACCTTAGGAGCTACAAGAGATGCGAAATTAGTTAGAGAATTTGGGAGAGTTGTAGGTAAATCATTAAGGAGTACTGGTATACAAGTAAATTTTGCTCCTGTGGTTGATGTTAACTCTAACCCTATTAATCCTGTAATAGGAAGTAGAAGCTTTAGTGAGAATGTAGAGCTCGTTGGAGAATTAGGCTTAGCATACGCATTAGGTTTACAAGATGAGAATATACTGGCTACGGCTAAGCATTTTCCTGGTCATGGAGATTCTGATTCTGATTCTCATAAAACACTGCCCACAATTTCAGGCAGTCGAGCTAGATTAGATTCGGTGGAGCTGGCTCCTTTTAGGAAATTAATTGATGGAGGTGTAGGAGCTATGATGATAGCCCATTTGGATGTACCTGCCTTAGATAGTACAGATGCCCAACCCTCTACGCTATCACCCGCAATTGTGGACACGCTTTTACGTCAAGAACTTGGATTCGAGGGATTAGCTTTTACTGATGCTCTTTCTATGAAAGGTTTTGCAGATTTCGCCGGAGATAGACCTAGAGCTAGAGATGCTCTTCTAGCAGGGAACGACATCTTGCTATTCCCGGGAAATCCTAGAGATGTTATTGAAGAAATAAGGCTTGCTATTGAAAATAATGAAATTGATTCCGTATTCGTTTTAGAGAAATGCAGAAGGGTTTTGCAAGCGAAGGTTTGGTCTAAGGCGGAAGAAAAACTTCCTGAATACGGAGAAAACTGGGAACCGGAAAATGCAGAAAAAGTTCACAGGGATATTCTTGAATCTTCTATGACCTTACTTGAGAATAAGAAAGGAACTTTACCTTGGTTATTAGCTAAAGGGCGTATCACAGTCATCAATGTAGCAAATATAACGGCTACAGGAAAACCATTTATAGAGCACCTCAAAAGGACATTAGGAAGGTCATATATCATTGATTCATTTGTGGTGGGGAAAGATGGTAGCGGTTGGTCTGGAGGAGAAATCTCGCAATCGTGTGAAAAGGCAAATCTAGTAATCGTAAACTTCCTTGAGACTAGCAATACACCATCACGAAAATATGGAATCATTGATGCTGCAGTTAAAAAATGTAGTTCTAAGATCTCAGAATTCAAATCTGACTCACTCAATACTACTAAGTGGGTGGTTAATTTATTTGCGAATCCTTATGCTTTAGATGCTAATTGGGGTGTAATGAAAGAAAATGTAGATGCCTTAATCATGGCGTACCAAGATGATTTCAGAACCCAAGAAGCAGCAGTCAACTCGATTACAGGTGTCAGGTCTGCAAATGGAAAACTTCCTGTAACTCCTATAGGAATAGACTTTAAAGAAGGAGATGGTCTAAATCTTGTGGCATTGACAGGCACCAGGCTAGGGTTTGACAGAGGAGCTTGTAATGGGAATTGGGGAGCAAGTTTACAAATTGACTCTATCGTAGGTGAAGCTTTAGATGCAGGTGCTTTTCCCGGGTGTAGAGTTGTGGTGGCCCATAAGGGACGTGTAATGCACGATGGCCTTTACGGCACAACTGATGGAAACCTCAAAGTAAAGGAAGGTACGATATATGACCTTGCTTCAATTACTAAAATTGCTGCAACCACTCTCTGTCTTATGGCTGAAGAAGATGCAGGAAATCTTGACGTTGACGAACTTTTACTAGAAAAAATTCCTGAGTTAGACACTTCGGCTATCGGCACAAGAAGCTATAAAGAAATTATGGCGCATCAAGCAGGACTATTCCCTTGGATTCCTTTTTACTTAGAGACACTGAGCGACTCTCTTGATTTACTAAGCGAGATACCTCGATGTAAAAACAGCATTAGTATCAATCCAGAGTTATTTATTTGTAAAGAGTTCGTTGATACAATTTACAAAAGAATATTAACCTCAGAAACATTGCCTGCTGGAGAGTATCGGTATAGCGACCTAGGATACTATCTAATTCATAAAATGTTGAATATTACGACAGGTAGTAGTAATGCTATTGACTCTATGTCTGAGTTGAAATTTTATTCTCCCATGGGTTTATTTAGCATGGGTTTTCTTCCATTAAATACTCCTGGAATTAAGCCTGAAGACATTGCACCTACTGAGATTGATCAAGTTTTCAGAAATTGTATTGTTCAAGGTTATGTTCATGATCCTGGTGCAGCTTTGCTTGGCGGAGTATGTGGTCATGCTGGATTATTTAGTGACGCTCATGATTTAACGAGGTTAGGCCAAATGCTTTTAAATGGAGGGTGTTATCTAGGAATAGATTTTTTCAATCCTGAATCTAAAACTGTTGAGAGTTGGACTCAAAGAGCTTATCCTAAAGATGAAAATCGTCGTGGGATAGGATTCGATAAACCAGCTTTAGAACATGATGAAGGACCTACTTGTAACCTAGCTAGTGAGATGAGCTTCGGGCATTCTGGTTTTACAGGAACACTTTTATGGGTTGACCCTCAGTACGATTTAGTCTATGTTTTTCTAAGTAACAGGACCTACCCAGACTCTGACAATAAAAAGCTCATTACTATGGATATTAGAACTGAGATACAAAGAGTAGTTATGGAACATCTAAAAGCTTCTTTAAGATGAAAATAGGAATGGTTTGTTACCCTACTTTCGGGGGAAGTGGAGTCGTAGCAACTGAACTAGGTAAATGGCTTGCTGAGCAAGGCCATGAAGTACATTTTATTACCTATAATACTCCTGTACGCCTTGGTAGTTTCAGGACAAACGTATTCTATCACGA
>TARA_B110000459_G_scaffold202293_1_pt1 | contig 13459 bp, 6 predicted proteins | sample TARA_B110000459 | Tara Oceans TARA_B110000459 (sample SAMEA4398296) | marine metagenome | biome: Polar Biome; feature: [SRF] surface water layer (ENVO:00010504); material: water (ENVO:00002006), including particulate matter (ENVO:01000060) such as... | depth 5 m | reverse complement strand
AAGCTTCGAGGTCCAATTCCTCTACCAACACGCCGTCTGGTCGTTCCTGTCCGACGTGCACCTGATGGTGAAGGAAGCGAAACCTACGACCATTGGGAACTCCGAGTTCACAAGCGATTGTTGGAAATGCACATCAACTCCGGTAAGGATGAAACCTCTCTGCGACAAGTCGCAAAGATCGACATTCCTGATTCAGTCACCATCGAGTTATCGATGCGTACTGTAAACTGAAGTGAAACGTTTCTCTGAAACGTTGTTCTAATCTAAACAGGCTTAGCCATCTTGATTCTTCAAGATGTTTTGATTACAATGGTGCAGCTTCTGCAGCACCAGAGTCGATGAGCCACTGAGCCATACCGGTCTCTAAATTGTGAACATCTCCTGCTTGTAACATCAACTCAGATCCGTCTGCTGTTGCTATTGCTTCATCGAATGAAGTAAGGATTCGTATTCGAATAAGAGGCGTCGTCTCGACTGCCTTCTCTTCTTCCTTTGGAGTCTCGTCCATCCAATCATCAGTAATTGCCGATGTTGCTGATGGGGCGAGTTCCATGGCTGCACTATGCCTACCCTCGCTCGATGGCGCCTGGGGAAGCGGTGCGGGTGGAGTAACATCTTCTTCAGATGGCTCAGGCATTGGAACTGGTTCCATAGAATCCCATTCCAAAGCAGCAATTCGATCTTCTTCATCGATATCGATTGTATCCACAGGTTCTGGTCGTTGATCTTCAAAGATCAAGTCAGGTGGTGCTTGATTCGTAATCGGCTTTTCAGTAAAATCACCCAATTGCATCGTCCCTGGTTTATGGGTCGGTGCTGCAAACTCCATTTCTCCACGAAGTCCATCTTGCATCTCCTGCCATCCAATGGTCTTCTTGAATCGATCCATCTCTGTTTGAATTGCAGTGTACAACTGACGTTCAGCACCGTCTGTTTTTTGCCAATCCAATGGCGGGAGAACAGTTGCATTATCGGTTGCACTTGTGGCCATACGAAGCGATTGTGATGCAGCATGTTGCATCATTGCAACCAATCGGCGACGAGCTAATTCTGATGCGATGTGTCGAACATTTGCTTGGCGCTTCTGTTCATTCTGTACTCGCAAGTCAGCACCATGTTGGCGGATCATATTGTGAATCTGAACATCAAGGGTTGTGAGGAGTCGCTTGACCATTTCCCAGAAGTCCTTTCGAGGTAGATGAACGGGAACCTGACGGTTGGTTTGTTGGCGATATGTAGCGAACAACTGCTCCTGAATCTCACGGGCTTGAAGGTCCGTAAGCATGGTGTCGCTCGACATCATCCGAGCCTTACTCTTAGAGTCTTTGAACTCTCTTGCGCGGACTTAAACAGAACAGACGAGGCTTCATACCAAATGCCTCACCTTGCGAAGCAAGGTGAGATGGATGAACATGCCCTCAAATCAGTACAAAGCAGTGCTTCTCGTAGCACTCATGGTACTTGTTGGGCCCTCGACTCTTGTAAAAGGTGCGCCCACAATAACATCATCTGGTGAAATCACATTAACACCAACACCTGGCAATGAGTCTGTTCTTACCAACATTTCATCCATCGTTCAGGTGCCTGCAAACCACACGATAACCGGAGGTTCTTTGGGAATTCAGACTGAATGGACTCCTGTTGCAGACGGTGGTTCGTATTACGGTACAGGTTATGACAGAGGGTGGTTGAATGGAACGTTTGACAACACTTCCTCGCTCGCTCACGGCGGTAAACTCTCTCTTTCTACAGATACATCATTGGGATCATTGACGGATTTTGAAACCACGACCAGGGTCCCAACAGGTTGGCTTGGAATGGGGCCAGATGGATATGATTGGACGGTTGTCAATGTGACAACACTTCAGGGGCAAGAGCAACCACAAAGTGCAAGCAATGGAGTGCACGCTCTCGCCTTTGGTGCAGATTTAAGCCTAACAGAGAACATGACTTCCTGTATTCTGTCTCCGAGGTACTCAACACCTGAAGTTGTTCGAAATCTCTCACTTTCATTTGATCATTGGCGCTCAGTTACATCAAACGACGCCCTTTGGGTCGAGTATACTCTCGATGATGTAGAAGCATGGAAGCAATTGATTCCAACAAATGGTTACAACACCACAGTAGCATCGTCTCATCCAACGTCGGTTCAATCTTATTCATCTGTTTGGAGTGGTTCATCACTTCAATGGGATTCAGTCCATTTCCAATTAGACAATCTCGCCAACATCAGTTCATCGCAATCCATGCGCTTCAGAATGTGTGCGGATATGAGTGACGATATCTCTCAACGAGGTGGCTGGTTTATCGATAATCTGACATGGCATAATCAAGGGGATGAACCTGGTTCATGGTTCCACGGAAACTTGAGTGGTGATTATGCGCCAAACGCAGATGGGACACTGGTTATGCCCGTAGACTTCAGTGGACTTGCTTCGCCAATTGAACTTGAAATTCGCTCGAATTGGGATATTGAAGGTGGCTCCAACGATGGCATGACCATCTGGTATTCACTCGACAATGGAACTTCCTGGGTACTCTTGACTCCTCTTCCGGGCTTGCCTGGTAACGGGGTGGCCTATCAAGGTCAATTCTACGTTGATGAGTCCTTTGCATGGCTACCAATGTTCTATCCTGTATCAAACACAGTGTCCAGTCATAGCAATGCTTCGTATGGATTATTGAAGTTCAATGTCCAAACAGATGCAATTGTCAATCATGGCGGTTCTGCTCCAGCTTCGGGTTGGGAAGGAATCATGATCGACGATGTCACTCTCCATTCAGGTGCCAATACGGCCACGCCAATCAAGCGCGTATTGAATAATTTCACGAACATGCCAGATTATAGCAATGGTTCAATCGATGGATGGCTCGACAATGTAAGTGCTCCAAATCAATGGCAATGGGTTTCCAACATGGGTGTCAATGGACCAAGAACCACCTTTGATTCATTTGAAGATGCTCACGATGCGCCTGCAGGGTGGTCAATTCAGAACATTCGTGGAGAAGGATGGACGCTTGGGACAGTGAACAACTCGTCAGGACAAGGTCCAAACGGATGGCATTCAGGCCAAAACGGAGTTGGAATCAAACTCGATGGACAGTATCGTGCAAACTCATATGCACACCTTATCTCTCCTGAATATCGCTTGCCAACCAACGCAACATCGCAACTCACCTTCCGACAATGGATTTGCACAGAAGCTGCATGGGATGGTGGAGCAGTATCACTTTCAACCGATGGAGGATTGAATTGGTGGTACTTGCCAGCAGATCCTGGTGGCTTCCATGACCGAATTTCAACAGTGAACAGCAATTCTCCATTCTATGGAGAAGGTCTTCTCGACGGTTCACGTGTAACGGGTGGTTGCCATGGCGTCATACGGGGCTTTGAACTGAAAACAGCGGATATCACCAATCTTTCAGGCGAATCTGTACGCCTTCGCTTCTCCTTCTTCTCAGACGAATTCGTAGAACGAGATGGATGGTATATCGACGATGCTGGAATTGAGATCTCACTGTTTGAGAACGAAGGAGAATGGGTCTCTGAACCGTTCACGCCAAATCCAGTGTTTGGCTATGGTGTGCTAGATGCGAGTGCGATTCAACCTCAAAATACAACGCTACGGTTTAGCATCATGGATATGAACGGAGACATCATTCCTCAGTATGAGCGAATAACAGCACCAAAACAAATTCTGCTCAACCCAGAAGAGTATTCTTCGGTACGTATTGTCGTTCACATGTCAACCACAGACATTCTGGTAACACCGACGGTTGAACGCGTCGGGCTTGGGCTCAAGCAAACATTTGGAGCGTATCAAGTCCAAACCAATTCCTTGTCGTTTACAAACAATCTCAGTGTTGATTCAAATGGATACATTTCAGCACATACATGGACCACCATGTTCAACACGTTTTACCCCCAATGTTACTGGGAAAAAGCCATTGTAACGCACCGTGGTGCCAATTTAACAAGTCCTTGGGGGATGTTCTTCCAACCCTTCAATACTCATGCTTTCGAAACCACTTCATACGCTTCACAACCCATTGCAACAACCACGACGACCTACTCGAGAATTGGAGTTCCCGGTATGTTTTCGGCTGAATTAACGATGCTTAACCTTACGACAAATATGGCTCAAAGTGATTCGTTCTTCGATTCAACTGTTCAACCGGTTTGTTCAACAGGAGTCGATGATTTGCAGATAAAAATTGGAAACAATGCTATTGATGGATTCGCTTATCCGCACAGTGGAAACGATACAGGTCTAAGCGAACGTATGAAGTTCCACTCCGTACAAAATGGTACGTTTGTCAAATATGGGAATGAACATGGCGATATTGAATGGGAATCGAATGCCTCTGTGATGTATGATTTAGGGTATCACGCATATGGACTTTCAAGCCCCCTAATACAAAATAGTCACATGAAATATTGGTTCATAGATCAATTCGTATTGAAGGTACAAACGGGTGAGAATGCAACGAATGTCACTTTGTGTGAGATAGATTATTTAGGGAATCTATTCCTTTTAGATCTTGCATACGTTCCTGCCAATACAACCCAATACATCCATGTAACAAGTCCTGGTTTGAGATTTAATGTAACACATCCTGCACTTGCGAACGGTACAGGAAGCGGTTTTGACTGGGGGCGCATCTCTATGTTCTTACAGACTGATCAAGATGCACACTTGGCAGCACATTCTTTGCGTTCTACATCGGTTATGTCCCTTACGAACGTTATCTATTATTCAGATACAATTCTCAATTCAGTTCTCAATGCTTCGAGTACGAATGATTCAAATTCGATGATTGACATACCGATTTCGATAGAAACTGCAAGCGGTGGCGTGGTTTTTAATTTCACAGTGGCAAGCGAACCAGTCCTCATTGACACGGTTGTTGATGCTCCTGCTTCTCGATGGTTACCAGGGACGCTTCGTGAAGTGACGACACATCACATACGCACTGATCCAAACAATCCGCAATCAATCGCACCAGCTCTCGAACGAATCAATATCTCAATGGGGCCATCAACATCTCATAACGATGTACGAATTACTGCAGAATTAGATCGATTGGATACAACACCACGATTTATCCAAACTTCAGGGGCGGGTATTGCTTCGCTTCACCCCTCCTCAAACGTTTCTTGCACTCGAAGTGAATGCACAGTAACATGGGTCTTTGAGAGTACGTGGTTAAACGATGACATCGATGATGTGCATTGGATGGCTTTCGCAATCGATGAAAATGGATTGAAGACCGGCCCTGCAGTATGGGTTGAAAATACAGCATACAACGATGTTGAGAACGATCTCGAAGCATTTGACATCCGCGCCTATGATGATGAAGGACGAGCCCTGCATGATTGGACTCAGCCGTTGTGGCCATTGCATGTTAACCCAGACACAGCGATGTTCATCAGCGGGCGTGTTCGATTCGAGGGAGTTGCCGATGGATGGGTGGAAGAAGGCGAAGCACAAGTGACGGTAGAAGCACGCGCAGTGCCTCCAAAGAACATCAGTGGAGGGTCTGATGAATGGCCCGGTATTCCAGTTATCTGGTCTCTCAGCAATACCTCAGAAGTCGATGTATTCGGTCAATTCTCAATCCCTCTGACAATCCCCGATGCGGACGAATTAATCAGCGGTACGCGTATTGAAGTCCGAGTCCTTTTGACACGTCGTGGACCTGCTGGAAACCAAGTCACTACAGCCTTTGATAGGACTGCAGAGTCCACATCGTTCGAAATCTTATACGATGAAACGAAACCAGATTTGATTTCAGTTGAAATCCTCGATCAGAGTGGATTACAGCCTGCAGACGGGCATATCTGGATGCCTGAGCGTCCAATTCCACTTCGATTACTGATTCAAGATGCGGAAGGCCTTGAAACACCATTGACGATTTACACATGGGCCGAAGACAGAGATGATACAAATGGCAATGGCTTGATGGAAGAAAGTGAATATCAATCATTTACTACAAACATCAACCGAGGCGTCTTTGAAGCTGAAGTTGATTTGCCACTTCTCCAAACCAGTGATGTCCTCTCACCAGGATACGAAGAGGGACGATTGAGTGTCGTGGTATCTGGCTTTGATTTGGCTGGAAATTCATTGCGAGGAGGCGGAACCTATGGAGAAGAAACTGATGCAGCGACGGTCTACGTTCAACCAGGGATGCCTACTTCCTTAGTACGAGAGTCGTTTACTACCGATGCCATTGGAGGATATTTATTCCCAGGGCAAACACATTCGATGTCCTTTGATCTCATCGATGGAAACGGGCTTTCAAGTCTTGACTCAATTACGTTTGGCCTCTTGAATTCACAACAAGATGATTGTTGGATAGAACATCTTCCACGCTTCAATGTAACATCTGGTGATGTGATGTGTTTTGAGGTTCCGCCAACAGTTACCTCCCAGAAAGATGCTCTCACGTTCCGATGGAAAATTACCGTTTCATTCCGCTTACGTTGGGATGCTATGGACGCTTTGAGCGATCAGCGATTTACCCCGTCTCTTGTCGTCGAGGATGAAAATCAAGACGTTGGTTTAGGTGCAACATATCTAGAATATTTGAATTGGACAACACATACACGAGTATCGTTTATCCTCGATGATGTGAAAGATCGAGTGGCTCCTTTTGGAACGTTCCAAAATAATATTCTGACGCTGCAGCTCGATGATTTTGCTGATATTGACGTCATCATTGTTCATGAAAATACATCGGAACCAGCCCTCCATATTCCCTTTGACAGTCGTGTAATGTGGGATGTAACTCACAACGCAGTTACGTCGTTTTCAACAGAATCAACCATCGATATGACTGGCTTGAGCAGCCATCGTCTCGTCCTCAATTGGATGACCATCCCAAACGGTGTGGCAACACTCAACATTGGGTTAACTGGCAGTGTCTTCAATTCTTCATCACCTCTGAGCATAGGTCTGCAAATCGATGAACAATCTCCTACTGTGGCTCTTGAACTTGGAACGTTCAGTGACTTGGATTCAAGTAATCTCAACAATGTTCCAATTACAATACATATCACAGATGACTACGGTGTATCTGAACGAGGGGCGATGGTTCATTGGTGCTATGTACGGGCAGGAAAGGTTGTGGAAGGCTCAATTGGAGAGAAATACCTTGATTCAATCGGTACGACTGGTGAAATCACATCGTTCCAAACAATTCTCAATGTTGAGCAAACAGGCGTTTTATTCGAGAAGAGTGACCGACTTAGCGTCTGGTTCTCCCATCAAGACCGTTCAGGTAATCCGATGGTTGGTGAAGCAACCGAGTTCAGCCCACTCGAAGTTTATGTTGTTTGGATGGCGTTCGAACCTGTTCCAGTCTCGATTGAAGCGACGCCTTACAGACCATCAGTTGGCGAGATCATCGATATCGTCTTGACGGTTGAGAACATTGGCTATCTCAATGGTTCGACCTCCTTTATTCTGCAAGATGGTGATGGCATCAAACTACGTGAAATCACCTTTGATCTTGAAGCCGGAGAACGAGAGAGCATAACGTGGGAAATCGAAACGTGGACGACTGGACGACTTGGAATGACCTTAGAGATGGACAACAACAGCGTTCTCATTCCTGTTCCTTTAGCTGATGTTACCGACGATTCTGTCGATCAGAAATCCTCTGCTTCCGAACTTGGTTTGAACATTCTTTTGTTCATTCTTGCAGCAGGTGCAGTTGTTGCAACCTACCTCATGCGTAAGCAACGTATCAAAGACTTGTATGATGAATTTGACCTCGATGATGATAGCATCAAACCACCGCCACGTCCGTTGGATTTGATGGATATCGATGAAGAGGAATAGTCAAGAAGAAGACCATCGAGGGAAGCATACGTGCCGGGGTTCCCGAGCGGTCAAAGGGGGTGGACTCAAGATCCTCTGCGTAATGCTTCGCAGGTTCGAATCCTGCCCCCGGCACCATTCTCACAGTTCTTCGAGTTCTTCCTTAGCATCTTCAGTCAACGATTGGAAGACTAATCCTTCCGGATTCTCGATCGCAACCAAGGCCTTTAGAGAATGTAATTCAGCCAACTTTTCAGGTGCTTGAGCAACCTTTACTCGACTGTTTGATAATGTGATTTTAGCACCTGGTTGTGGTGCTTGAATCGAAGACGGCATCCATATTCCAATGGTTCCCAGAGATGGATGCTGAGCAACAATGAGTTGTTCTTCTGCCGCTTCCCCAACAACTGCAGAGATGTACAACGGTCGTTCATCATCCAACAACACTTCAGACGATTGCCAATCGGTTGAAACTTCAACCTGGCTTTCTTGTTCTTGGCGCTTACTGATGTCTTCTACAATTTGTTCAACAGCTTGTTGTTGTTGAGTTGTTTGTTCATGAATTCGGTCGAGAACACGTCGCAGCCCTTCGACTTCAACATCATCATCATCTTCCATTGCTCGATGAGCTAACAGTACTAATTCACCCAAATGTTCGTCGATGTTTCCATCAGTCGAGGAACACTCCATCGCTTCATCAAACAATTCGATTGCAAAATCAGGACGATTGAGGGCAAGGAATGATTCACCCAATTCGGTCAATGCTTGCATTGCAACGCTATAGTCTGCTTGAACCATGGCCTGAACCTTAGAAATCGTTCCTTCATAATCCTCATCATTGAGGAATTGAGCCATCGCTAGGACAACGTGTTGTTTCAGTTTCATCGATTCATTGAGGGCTTCTAAGCCGATTGCTGCGGACGATAACCGAACTGCTTTTTCGTGCTTATTTGTCGATAATGCGAGGACGGAGAGACGGGCAAGGATTCGTGCTTCAATTGGATCATCATCCACGTGGGTTGCTTGGAACAATGCACTTGCTAGATGTTGATGAGAGCCCAGTGCATCACCTTTCATTCGCTTCATAATCGCTAGAGCCATTTCGCTACGAACAAGAATACGTGAACTGAATCGATGGGCGACATCAACAAGTTCTCGATTTAATGGGGCTAAATCAATTCCAGAATCTTCGAGAACTTCTGCCATCAGCGCTTGCGTTTCCGAGATTACAACTTCCAGCGATTCATCAGCAAGTCGTTGCTTTAGATTCAGAACATGCTCCTCAAGACGAAGCATTTCTCGGCAACTTTCAAACAACGGTTTGAGTTTTTTACGATGACTGGTTTTGATATCATCCCCACTGAGATGTCGACCTAATTGATGGAGATAGTCAACGCTCTGACCTTCATTCGCTTGGGTTTCAACACTTGCCTTGACCTTTGCAGGAGCGGTTGCAAGGAGGGAGTCAACCATCCACGTAATCTTTGCTTGAACGTCATATTCATTTCTTCTACTAATGGCATATTGCATTTCAGCAGCGCGTATACGGCGACCCAATCGACGTAATTCACTTGCATGTTTTCCTTTCGCAGATTTAGCAATCCGTTCAAAGAATGTTGAGGGCGGACAGACCTCTCCAGCGAGTTGATGCTCTTCAGTTGCCTTTGCCATTTTGAAATCATCAGTGACCAGAAGAACGTCGTGTCCATCCCGCTGCAAACTGCTCGAGAGAACCATCAAGGACAAATCCACATCCTGTGGTGATGCACGCTCTCCTATTTTTGAAGCCAGACCACGTATCTGTCCATCATCAACAGAATGCGTTGTAAGAAGAGGTTTGACTTGTTCGAGCAAGTTCGGTCGTTGCTTCCAGCGTTGAAATCGAACCGTTCGAATTTCTCCATGCACACCATCGGTGACGTGCATTGTTTTCAGGCTTGATTTAAGATCCTTCAAAAGCGTTGTAGAACCCATTGCTCCCATGTGGATAAAGGCGTTCGAATCGACAACATATGTGACCATGATGATTCGAGTACAAGTCGAATCATAAGTCTTGAGCCGAATGTACTGCAAGAATCGCATCAACAAGTGGGGCGATTGTTGCACTGTTTGGATACGGTGAGAGGACATCGGCAGCTGCACGTACATCGACGAACGGCGTTCCTACTGAAACGGACCAACCAGCCATTTCAAACATTGACAAATCATTTGGAGCATCGCCAACACAGAGCAGGTCTTGTGCAGACCATCCCATCTTCTCCATCAGCATGGTCAAACCACTTCCCTTGGAGAGATGTGGTTCCATGAGATGTATTGCAAAACCTGTTCGAACTACATCGAGATGCTTCCATTTACTTGTAGTGATTGAAGTCGTTACTGCTTCGAGATCTTCATCAGCGAATAAGCACCATTCGCTTTCTCTCCAAGCATTGGTTGTGATGCCTTGAGGGTCAATGTCTTCGTGTTCTGTTGCGAGCCATTGTGCTGCTTGTTTCGCCTCTTGTCCAGATGCTCGAACAATGGCTTCCGGCCATGACGGATGCCATAAAACGCCGCCGTTTTCACAACACATAGGGCCGCTTAGTCCAATGAATCTCCATAATCCATAGGTGATTGCTCGAACATTTCCAGTTGCAAGGATGACAGTGATTCCTGCTGCTTCTAGCCGCCGCAAGGCTTCAACAGCACTCATATCAAGTAACTTCTTTTCATCGGTGAGCGTCCCATCGATGTCGAAAGCGACAACCTTTGGACACCATCCCGGGGGTAGCCACTCCATATCCTGTCGACTGACTCCTCTTTGAAGAAGATTCTTACCAAAAAGAGGTACAAAATCATGAGAGTCTTAATCAAACAGGAACGAGGCACTCAGTACATGGGGGATAAGGACGAAGAGGTGTTCTTTTCCCTTGAAGATGAAGAACCGGTGGCAAAAACCATTCCTGCTGAAGAAAAAGCAGAACCAATCCACGTTGCAGAAGAGGCTCCAAAAAGCATCGAGATTCTCGATGCTGAGGTTATCATGCAAGCCACTGGTAACTATTCAGTAGAATGGCAATTGATTGGAATGGATTGCCCTGATTGTGCAAGTAAAGCAACCCGAGCACTCAATCATCTTCCTCAGGTATCCGACCCGATCGTATCTGCAACATCAGGTGAAGTACGTCTCTCTGTAGATTTAGAAAAGGGTTCGATTTCAGAAATATCAAATATCCTTCGTTCGCTTGGCCATGCCCCTGATACTGAACACCATATGCTGAAGGGAATGAAAGCAGAAATGATTGCAAAACGCAACAACATCGAGACTCGAGAGTTGCGTAAATTGCTGAAACTTCAGCCAGGAATACTCGACGCTGAGATTGAAAAGGATGGCCGGATTCTTGTTCAATTGGTTTCTCAAGCAGATTCTGCTCTGCTCAAGAAACGAGATGAGGCATTGGAAAACGTTTGCGGTGCAGTCCCAAAACTCGTCGCAACAACATCGAATCGCCTTCGTCCAGACCAGTATCGTATCCTTGGTGCATCGTTTGCAGTTCCTCTTCTTGTCATTGTTTACACTCTGCACTTGATGGGGATTGAAGGCTGGATTGCAGCAGCTATTGCGATTCCGGGGATCCTCATGTCCAGTTATCAGATGTTCCGTGAAGCGATTGCAGGTGTCCTCAATCGACAGATTGGGTTCCAAGTATTGACCAGTTTAGCTGTTATTGGTGCGTGTGGTTTGATGATGTGGGAAGAAGCGCTTATCGTTTCGATTTTGGTTGCTTTCACTGCTCATTTGGAAGGAGATGCTCTTGTGAAAGCCCGAGAAGCAATGCAAGGCGGCCTTGATCGGTTACCACGTGTTGCTCGTCGATTGAATCGTCCAAATGCTTCGAAGCCAATGTCAATCAATATTGGAACGCCCTTGATGATGGCTGATTCAGCCCCTTTAGCGGCTGTACACTCTCATCAAACAAGCGAACAGATACCAATTGATTTACTCAGTAAGGGCGATTTTATCGAGATTCGAAGTGGGGAACTCATACCTGCTGATGGAATAATTGTTGAAGGTAAAGGCGCTCTCAATAAAGCGCCACTCACAGGAGAATCAGTCCCTGTTGATGTTGTTGAAGGCGATTTGATTCAAGCAGGCCTTGTTCTTGCCCGAGGCCCTGTAGTGGTCAAAGTTGAAGCGGTTGGAGAAGGGACTCAATTGTACGAATTGATTGAAGCGGTTCATACCTTTAGAGACGAACCACCACGTCATCAAGCAACGATCGAATTATTCACGGCCATATGGGTTCCACTTGTCTTGTTTGGAGCCATTGGAGTCTACTGGTTTATTTTCCCAGAAAATTGGAAGATTGTTCTTCTTCTATGGGTCGTTGCATGTCCATGTGCACTCCTGCTTGCAGCACCAGTCCCTCATGCAGCAGCCCTCGCACGGTCTGCTCACATAGGAGCAATCGCTCGTGGTGGAAATGTACTCGATCGTCTTTCTAAGGTCAATCACGTTCTGTTGGATAAAACAGGTACACTAACCTCAGGAAAGCCATCAATGGGCGAGGTCATTATCGCTAAAGGACGTCGCAGAGATGCTTCTATTGCTCTTGCAGCAGGTATTGAGGCTCGCTCATCGCATCCTTATGCAGATGCTCTTCGGGAATACGCCGAGGAGCAGAATATCACTGCCTCCGAAGTCAATAAGATCAAAGATATCGATGCAGGAATCCAAGCACTTCGAAACAAAGAAGTCGTTTTGATGCTTCGTCCTGATGCATTGGTTGAACATGGTATTGTCCTGCCTGAAGAACTTCGAATTGGTATCGTTGAAGCTGAAGCCCAAGGACACGGCGCGTCAGTATTGACAAAAGGCGGTAAGTGTGTTGCTCTCTTCACATTCATTCACGATGACACACGTCAAGGTGCTGATGAATTGATTCCAGAATTGCACAAGCGTGGAATCAGTGTTGAAATCCTTTCAGGCGATCATCAAGGTGCTGTAGATCGATTTGCAGCCTCCGTCGGTCTTCCAGCTAACGCTGCACATGGAAGTCTTTCACCAGAGGAAAAAGTTGCTTGGGTTCGTAGCCGTTCAAAGACGCATGTGACGATGATGGTCGGAGATGGATTCAATGATGCAGCAGCATTGGCAGTATCTGATGTCGGTGTTGCTGTTGGTTCCGGTGAATCAGTAAACGTCGAGGCAGCAGATGTCCTTATTCCTGGAGATGACCCTCGAATATTGACGCATCTGATCGACCTTGCTCGAAAGACTGAGCGCAACTTTAGACAGAACCTTTCCTTCTCGATTTTGGTTACCATAACTCTTGTATTTGCTGTTATCAATGGGTTCTATGACCAATTGTGGGTTGGTGTTCTGGTCCACGAAGCCTCCGTCATTCTCGTGATACTCAACGGTGCTCGGCTTGCCGAAGGTACAGGAACCTACAAACTCCTACTCACAACCTTCCAGTCTCTTTGGGATGCCACAGTTTTGGCCTTCAACACGGGCAAAAAACAATTTGCAAAGAGCGACAGTTGAGTGGATATCTTCAAACCTAAGCAATCCCCAGTATAACATGGTGAGCGCATGACCCGAGTACGAACAGACCCCTTAATCGCAGCGCTGACCCACCCAACTCGTCGTC
>TARA_B110000459_G_scaffold204126_1_pt1 | contig 13520 bp, 14 predicted proteins | sample TARA_B110000459 | Tara Oceans TARA_B110000459 (sample SAMEA4398296) | marine metagenome | biome: Polar Biome; feature: [SRF] surface water layer (ENVO:00010504); material: water (ENVO:00002006), including particulate matter (ENVO:01000060) such as... | depth 5 m | reverse complement strand
TCCTTTTTAACCCATTCCGCAACGGTAGAGTAAATAAAATAAGAGTCTATATAGCTGGTTATAAGTGTGTTTAGTGACAAGCTTGCGTTATTAACATAAGAAAAGTGAATGTAAACAACCCACTAACGTATAATGTATAGAAACTATTCACGTACTTGCACAATGAAATCTGAAACCTTAAAAATTTAGGACATGAAAAAACTGATGTTCACACTTGCGATTTGTTCGCTAGTAATCACAAGCGCTCAAGCGCAAAAGCAGTTGGGCGGAGAGCACAACGTAGAGGTAAACCTCACGCCGTTTGGCGACAGCCCAATAAACGGTACAACGATTAAGTATCGTAATTTTATGGATGATGATGCGGCTTTCCGCTTATCATTAACTGTTGGGTCTTCTAATGACTCATATGCTTATTACCAAGAAGGCGAAATGCTAGGTGATCCAGTAAGCCCTCAGCTAAACTTAACATCTGGAACAACTGTATTCGGTATCGCTCCAGGTTACGAAATCCACTTTGACGGAACTGACAACCTGAGTCCTTATTTCGGTATCGAAGCATACTACATGATGGGAAACCGTTCTGATAAGATGGAGTTTTGGGGACCAAATGATCTTGATAACGTAGGTCAGCCTGATGTTTACATCACTTGGGATCTAACTAACAAGCAGTCATACAACTCTATGGGTTTAAACCTTCTTTTCGGTGCTGATTACTACTTTTCAGATGCTATTTATGTTGGATTTGAAGCTGGTCTTGGTTTCGGAACAACTTCTTTCGGTAATCACGAAATTGGCACAAGCGATTTAACTGCGTTTAATATACAGTTCAATGGTGCTTTTGATCCTACGACTGCAGGTTCTGCTATCGCGGATAGTTTTGTAGGGGAACTTCCTTTTAACGTTGTTGAAGGAGAGATGTTCTACGATTACTATGATCAGGGATATATTGCTCCTAATCAAGTTTCAAACACAACAATTGGAAACGTCTTTAACGGTGCGATTAGAGTAGGTTTCCTATTCGACTAATATTGTAACGAAGTATTATTACAAAAAGGCATCCCTAAAGGGGTGCCTTTTTTATTACCTTGTATTATGGATTCATCTATCGAAATAAGCGTTTACTGGTCTGGTTGTCTTTATAAAGCTGACCTAACAAGTCCAATAGATATAAGTATACCTATTCGTGATCCTAGAAAAGGAGAAGGGCCTGCAGCGTGGTATGTTGGTAGACCAAGGTTCGAAGCGGTAGAAGCAGAGGGGTTTATAGGTAGCGTTGCTAAGGGAGGCGCTGTGAACTTTACGAATGTGATTTTCAATCCTCACGGGCACGGAACACATACTGAGTGTTTAGGTCACATTACAAAAGAAGCTGAATCAGTTAATGAAGTCAATTTGCCGCTAATTATTCCCTGTCTTGTGCATTCTATACGTCCGGAAGTTATAAATGGTGATTCTGTTATTACAGTTGATAGTTTACCTGGTGGAAAAGAAACAAACACTCAACTTCCATTAGCTATGGTAATACGAACCCTCCCAAATAAAGCTTCTAAAAAAGGTAAAGATTGGTCAAATTCTAACCCAACTTATCTTGATTCAGAATTTACAACTAAACTAGTAGAAAGAGGAGTTGAACACTTGTTAGTAGATTTGCCTTCTGTTGATAAAGAGGTTGATGGTGGTGCCTTATTAAGCCACAGGGCTTTTTTCAGAGTGCCTGACGCTCCTCGAGCTAACGCAACCATAACAGAGTTCGTTTATACTCCAATCGGTGTGCAGGATGGCTTATATGCTTTGAATTTGCAACTTGCACCTTTTGATCTGGACGCTGCTCCTAGCAGGCCGGTTATTTACCCACTTTCGGCAATTTAACTGTAAAAACAGCACCCTTACCATTTTCAGATTGCACAGACACCTTTCCGTTTGTTTGTTCTACAATGCTCTTCACCATCGCTAATCCTAGCCCTAATCCATGTGTTTTTGTTGTAAACCTCGGCTCAAATATTCTTTCTAACTTTTCTTTAGGTATTCCTATTCCTTGGTCTGATACCTTTACAACAGCATATTTACCAGACTCTAAAATTTCAATATTTACTACGCTTTCGGATCCTGCGTCATAAAGGGAGTCTAATGCATTGGCCACTAGATTATTAAATGCTCTTATTAATCGACTAGAATCACCTTCAACATATAATTTATCTGCTTTAACGTCGACTCTTACATTAGAAGCTCCATAAAGACCCGCAGCGTTGTTAACCACTTCAATTAAGTCTACTTTGTTGTTTTCTGCTTCTCTTACTACAGCGAGTAGTGCGAAGTCTTCAGCTATAGAAGCTAGAACATCTATTTGAGCTATCGCTGTAGTTGAAAATTTCTTGATTCTTAATGGAAAGTCTTCTGCATTATCATTCCAAGCCCTCTCTAATTGTTGAATACCAAGCCTTAGAGGAGTTAGGGGGTTTTTAATTTCATGAGCTACTTGTTGGGCCATTTCTCTCCAGGCTCCCTCTCTTTCATCTTTAGCTCTGCTTATTAGACTAAGCCTTAGCTTCTCAAGCAATGAATTATATTCTACAACTAACTCTCCTATCTCATCTTTCCACTTATGCTCGAGTGAGGGCCGATCTCCCAGTGGGTCCACTTTCGTCATCTCTAACTTTAGTTTCGCTAAAGGCTTCACTATTGATCTTATGAGTAAATAAGCGACAAGCATGGCGCCCACAAAAAGGAAGAAATAAACTGGGGCTAATCTGTTTAAAAAAGGTTTAAATCCCCCTTGGTTTAACGGTCTAGGCTTATACCTCGCATTTGCAATTAGAATAGGATTATTCTTCGTATCGAAAACCAACCAATATACTCTTGTTATTTCATTTAACCCATCATTTTCATTTACCTCAACTCTGTCGCCGAATACTTTAAGGTTAGAATAAATTTCCGCGCTTAAATTAAATTTTGGTTGAATTCTTTCTTCTGTAAATGATGCAGAAGTAGTGATTAAGACTCCGTCTATTCCGTATAAACTTAATACAAGTCCATGCACATCCGCCAATTCACAAATATGGTCCGTAAATAGTATTGATATGCTATCCTTAGGCAAGCCTCCTCCTTGACTGTCAATAACATAGTTAATGCTTCTACCTAAAGCAGACTCTTTTCTTAAAAGCCTTTGCTCATTGTAAGCTATTTCCTGTTTTTCGGAATAATCAAACGCTATTATGGCGGTGGAGAGTAGAGAAACCACAACCACAACGAGCATGCCCAGGAATATTCTTAATCTTAAACCCATTAAGGAAAGCTAGTTCTAAAATCGAGCCAAAAAAAATATCAAAAGGTTATTATGCTCCTAAAGCTTCAGAACCTGCAACAATCTCAAGAATTTCAGTAGTAATAGAAGCTTGTCTAGCTTTATTATATGAAATTTTAAGATCTTGAAGTAGATCACCCGCATTCTCAGTAGCTGAGTGCATCGCGGTCATTCGAGCGCCATGTTCTGAAGCGTTACTGTCAAGAAGGGCTTTATAAAGCTGAGTCTTTAAAGCACTCGGAAGAATGTTTTCAATTATCTCTTCCTTTGTCGGCTCAAAGATATAATCACAAGAAGAAACTGAAGCTTCTTTAGGGTTTTCAGATTCTAAAATAGGAAGGAAGTCTTCCTGAGTTGGAATTTGAACAGCTGCGTTTTTAAATTGGTTATATACAATCTCAACTGAGTCCCACTTTTTTGAAATATAGCCGTCCATAATCAGTTGAGCAATACCAGAAGTGTAATCAAAATTAAGGTTGTCGAAAACCCTTAAAGAAGCGTCGCCAAATCCATCAGCGAACTTCTCACCATTTCTTTCTAAGGTTTCGAAAGCTTTCTTACCTAGAGGAAGGACAACCACATTTGAACCATTGTTCTTGTGTTTTAAAATTGAGGTATTCGCAATTTTAATTGAATTGTTATTAAACCCTCCACATAAACCCCTGTTAGATGTAATGACAACGATAAGAGCCGTTTGTGTTTTTCTCTCCTCTGAAAAAACACCTGTTGATGAATCAAGGGTGCTACTAACGTTAGTTAGTATAGCTTGTATCTTCTCAGCATAAGGACGCATACGAGTAATAGCATCTTGGGCACGACGAAGTTTCGAAGCTGACACCATCTTCATCGCAGATGTAATTTGCTTCGTGTTCTGTACAGAAACGATGCGCTCTCTTACTTCTTTTAATCCTCCAGCCATGGTCTTCTAGATTATGAGTAACGTGCTGTCATTTCAGCAGCAGCAGATGTAAGAACACTGGTTTCAGCATCTGTATACTTACCGTTTTTCAGTGCGCTTAAAGTATCTGAATGCTTCGCTCTTAAGTACTCAAGGTATTCCTTTTCGAAGCCTTTTATCTTATTTAAAGGCACGTTCTTTAAGAGGCCTTTAGTTCCACAAAAGATCATAGCAACCTGCTCCTCAACTGGTAGTGGTGAATTTAAATCCTGTTTCAGAATCTCAACATTTCTAATACCCTTATCGAGGATAGCTTTTGTAGCAGCGTCAAGGTCAGATCCAAACTTAGAGAAGGCCTCAAGTTCACGAAACTGAGCTTGATCAAGCTTCAAAGTTCCACTAACCTTCTTCATTGACTTTATCTGAGCAGCTCCTCCAACACGACTAACAGAAATTCCAACGTTAATCGCTGGGCGTATCCCTGAAAGGAATAAATTTGATTCTAGGAATATTTGACCGTCTGTAATGGAAATTACATTAGTAGGTATATACGCACTCACATCACCGGCTTGTGTCTCGATAATAGGTAAAGCTGTCAATGAACCTCCTCCTTTTACTATCCCTTTTATAGATTCAGGAAGGTCATTCATTTCTCTAGCAATACTATCTTCCGAAATAATCTTTGCGGCTCTCTCTAATAAACGAGAGTGTAAGTAGAATACGTCACCTGGGTAAGCCTCACGACCTGGTGGGCGACGTAGCAATAAACTAACCTCGCGATAAGCTACAGCTTGCTTAGATAAATCATCATAAACAACTAATGCGGCTCTTCCAGTATCTCTGAAAAACTCACCAACAGCAGCTCCTGTAAAGGGAGCGTAGAACTGAAGTGGAGCAGGGTCAGAAGCTGTTGCGGCAACAATTACTGTATAAGCCATTGCACCTGCTTCTTCAAGCATTTTAACTGTACCAGCAACGGTTGATCCTTTTTGACTAATCGCAACATAAATACAGAAAACAGGCTCGCCTGCATCATAGAATTCCTTCTGATTGATAATTGTATCAATCGCTACAGTTGATTTACCAACTTGACGGTCGCCTATGATTAACTCACGTTGGCCACGTCCAATAGGTATCATTGAATCAATCGCTTTAATACCTGTCTGTAGGGGCTCTGCTACTGGCTGTCTATAGATTACACCTGGAGCTTTGCGCTCGATAGGCATGTCATATAGATCTCCTGTGACAGGTCCCTTTCCATCAATAGGCTCTCCTAGTGTGTTTATTACACGACCTAAAAGACCCTCTCCTGCTTTGATTGAAGCAATTGTACCTGTTCTCTTAACAGAAGAGCCTTCTTTTAAATCCTTAGATGGTTCGAGTAGAACGGCTCCTACGTTATCCTCCTCAAGGTTGAGAACGATACCACGAACACCGTTGTCAAACTCTATAAGTTCGCCGGATTGCACATTACTTAAACCATAGATGCGGGCAATTCCGTCACCTACTTGAAGAATTGTTCCTACTTCTTCTAGTTCAGCTGCAGACTTAACGCCTGCTAATTGTTCGCGAAGAATTGAAGATACTTCTGCTGGATTGATATCAGACATGATTGATTCGTTTAGGGCCTAGATTTCAGGCTCGTAATCGTGTTCAGTGAGTTTGCGGCGCAGCGTATTTAGCTGTCGCTTTATTGAAGCGTCGATTTGCTTATCATCCATGCGGAGAATAAATCCTCCGATAAGATCAGCATCGATCGTTTCAGTTAGTTCTACTTCGCCATCGTGAAGTTTAGCTACTTCAGCTAAAATATTTGATTTTGAAGCATCATCAAGCGGTGTAGTAGTTTTCACTTCTACGACTTGTATGTTTTTCATAATGCGGAGTTGAGAAAGAGCTTCCTGTACAATAGATGGAAGAAGTGACTCTCTGCCTTTAGTTACCAAAATATTGATAAACTTAAATGTCAGTTCGCATAAACCGTCTTTAAAGATAGCCTTTAAAACGGCTTTCTTTTTATCTGGCTTAATAACAGGGCTAGTTAGCAAAAGCTCAAACTCACGAGATTCATCAACAAGTGTTGAAATCATGTGGAGCTCTGACTCTACACGAACAAGTTCGTCCCTTTCGGAAGCTAAACCAAGGAGAGCCTTGGCATATCTTGATGCAGCGCGTTTACTAGCCATGGTATTAATTCAATGTAGATTCGCTAATAAGCTTATCAACCAGCGTCTTTTGTTTACCGTTACTTGCTAACTCTTCACGTAACAGTTGCTCAGCAATGTCAATAGACAGTTTTGCAACTTCCGTTTTAAGTTCAGCAATGGCCGCTTTTCTTTCTGTAATGATCGCCTCTCGAGCAGAATCAACCTCAATAGAGGCTGCTTCTTTAGCTTTTGCTTTGGCATCTGATATTAGCTTGTCAGCCATTTCTCTAGATTCTTTAAGCATTGCATCACGAGATAAGCGCGCTTCTTGAAGAAGACGTTCATTCTCAGAATTAAGATTTGCCATTTCTTCGCGAGCCTTGTCAGCCGAGCGAAGAGCGTTTTCGATATTTTCTTCTCGCTCCTTGAGTGCGCTTAATATAGGCCCCCAAGCAAACTTCTTTAAAATAAAGAGGGTCGCTAAAAAAGCAAGGGTTGCCCAAAATACAGTCCCGAATGCGGGTGATAACAGCGTGCCCATTATATTATCCTAGGGCTACTAGAAGACAGATAATGATTCCGAAAAGAGCTACACCCTCTACAAGAGCAGCAGCAAGGATCATATTCGCACGTAAGTCATCAGCAGCTTCAGGTTGGCGAGCCATCGATTCTAGCGCAGCCGCACCGATTGTTCCAACGCCGATACCTGCTCCAATAGCAGCAGCTCCAGCTCCAAGTGCCGCGAGTCCGTGGCCAGTAGTAATTTCAAAAAGAATGCTTAACAATTCCATGTTGGGTTGTTTTTATGGGTAAAAATTATAATCAATGATGTGCTTCTTGTGTTGCGTCGGCAAAATAAATTGCCGCAAGAAGTGTAAATACGTATGCTTGAAGGAAGGCTACAAGTAGCTCCAGAAAGTTCATGAATATCATAAAGAGCGTCGATAAAACACCGATGCCTATTCCTCCACCCATTCCAAAGTCTTGGGTGAATATAAATATTAAACTAACAAAAGACAAAATGATAATGTGACCTGCTGAAATATTAGCTGTCAAACGAATCATAAGAACAGTGGGTTTAAGTAAAATGCCGAAAACTTCAATTGGAACGACGATTAACTTAACTGCGTTTGGTACACCAGGAGGCCATAAAAGATGGCTCCAATAGTTTTTATTACTATTTACTGTAGTAATAAAGAACACTAGAAAAGCAAGGACAATTGTTACACCTATAGTACCTGTAATATTAAATCCTCCAATAAAAGGTATTAGACCAAGCAGGTTACTCGCTACAATAAAGAAAAATGTAGTTAGTAGAAATGGCATGAATCTATCTGACTTGCCTTTTCCTATAATTGGGTTTGCAATGTCGTCTCTGACAAACATAACAAGTGGTTCTAAAAGGTTAGCAAGACCTGTAGGAGCTTGGCCAGGTTTTTTAGAATAACTCTTAGCCATAGAAATCAACATTATGATTAAGAATATTAGAATCATAAACATTCCGAAGACTGACTTTGTAATTGAAATGTCCCAAAATGCTTCACCGCCTTTAGCATAGATTCCTTTTTCAGGATCCATAATGAAGACCGTTCCTGTATTTCCAATAGCTTCTTTCACAGCGTGAGCATCATGAGCGCCAGACTCTGAGTGGAATCTTGAACTCATGAATATATCAAACCCGATTCCCTCGACATAAAATATCATAGGAAGAGGAGCGCTAATGTCACCGAAAAAGTGGATTTCGTTAGCGTCAGAAATGTGATGTATAATGAAATCCCCCGCTACAAACTTATCGTGGTCTGAATGGTCTGAATGATCAGAGTGATCTTGGTGAGTCTCTGTATTGTGGGAATCCTGCACTGCATGGCCATCTGATTGGGCTGCAACACAGAAAGTAGCACTAATAAATAGTGCTACAAATGTAAATCGCTTGATTAGTCCAGTTATCATGCTGATGTTCAATTCAAAAAATCGGTGCAAAAGTACGCACACCTTGTGTTTAAATAATTCAATCGTGATGCTTTTATTTTAAGACTTTTTTATTAGCTGTTGTGTCGCAGAAACAAACAGCACTGTAAATGCTATAAACACAGCAAAAACACCAAAGGCAAATTGTTTTGGGAAAGGTAGTTTTGCAACTAAATAGGAGGTGATCAACACTAGTGTTATTAGCATTTTTATTACAGTTGTCCCATTGACTGCGGTTGTGAACTTTAAAGCTGAGCCGTTTTGGGCTTTAGCGATCCACCGCCATAAAAAAATGGTGAGTAGTGCGTAGATCAAAATAACGCCATACCAAATTGGAGAGGATGACATGCCTTTAAAAAACGGGAGGGCGTTACTTATTGCAGAAATGCCTAGAGAAAGCACTATTGTTTTAAGATAAAAATTCATGATATTACTTTGGTTGAATGTTTCTTAAAATTGACCACATCCCTATTCCGAGTCCTAATAGCGCTCCTGCCGCAGTAATTAATGGTTTTTCAAGAATGAAATACTCGTCTAATTTTCTACCACCAATAGCACCTAAACCTATGGAGGTTGCGAGGACTGTACCTAGCCCGGCAAACCTCATTATTGTTAATCTATTCTTTTGTCCCAATTGAGATTTCTTCATTCAAAACAACGCTTGATTCATTTGGCATTGTTGAAGCTTTCAATGAAGCTAGTGCGTCTGCTTTTGAAGCTGGTTTTTGGGCCGAATTTTTAATCTGATTCACACTCTCTTTTTCATTTGAGTCTCCCATGCGAAATGTTCCTAATGCTCTCGCTCCTGCTTCTACAGAAAGTTGTCCGTAGTAAAGCTCACCTTGAACCGTTGAAGTAGATTTCATAGATAGAAGTTCTGTCACCACAACCTCTCCTTCGAGGGTTCCTTCAACATCACAACAAAGGCAGTTAATATCACCTGAGACCTTTCCTTTCAAACCAACTACTAATCTTCCTGTAGTTGTAAGGCTTCCCTTAAAATAGCCATCAATACGAAGATTGCTGTCGCTTTTAATTGTGCCTTCTATAAATGTACCTTCTACAATTCTGTTAATTCCCGATTCAGAATTGTTGTTTCCTGCTCCAGAAGAGCGCTTCAGTGAACCAATCATTTTATTAATTAGATTTTGTCGAAAGATAGTGAGACTTGAAGAAATCTGCATACCCTGAGATGTCCTTGTTTTTGAAAAGCTCTATATAGTTTTCACTACATATAATAAACATATCATAACCACCAGAGTTTACGTCAATCAACATCTCTCTATTCCCTGTGAAAACAGTATAGTAATCCATCCCTTTGTTTTTGTTTTCAAAGGACTTGATTAAAACAATCTCATGTGTTCTGCTTAATAGATTACTCGTTATTCTTAGGTTGCGAGATTCAAAAAATGCTTTATTAAAATCAGAAGATTTTGCCTTTACTTCATTGCCCATTCCTTTTTCTACAGGAATAATTACGGCAAAGTAGTGTTCTTTCTGTGCATTCATGATAAAAACTGACTCATCTTGTGTCACCTCTTCGCTTTCAACCTTCCCCACAAAACCTAGGTCCACTCCCAATTGGCTTAAAAGCGAGGCTGCAAAAATTGCTTCTTCTGTTTCTGGACAGTTCGATATTAGCTGTTTTAAAGCATCAAAATATGGGGTTCTATCTCCTGTATAGCTCGTTAAACCACCAACACATTGTGCTCTAAGCAGGTTGTACTTACAAGATAGTGCGTTTTCTGGTCGCTCAGCTATTATACTGTCAATAGCAAGGAGGGTTGCTTGATAATCTTTTCTATAATATCTAGTCAGCATTTCCTCGTAAACTATACGTTCTGTTTCGTAGGCTTCTTCTTCAGCGTCTAGAAAGTCAGGGTTTTCGATAAGATTTGCCCATTCGCTCCCAGGGTAGTTTGAGATTATTTGGTTTGCCCAATAGTCTGAATTACATGACTCACAAAACGGGTTGTTGTACTCCTCTTCTATTTCTCGTTGGAGGTATGTTCTGAAAAGCTGATAAGTGGCTGTTGGATGAAATGCGCTGCTGTCAAGTTTTTCTAACAACTCTTGCCACGTTTCAATTGCGTTTTCTGGGTCTGATAGTTTTTCTCTGTAATCTAGTCCCGCTAGGTAATATGCTTCAGAAAGAATTGCTAAAGCGTTTGCTCTTTCTTCGTCTCCACAAGGTAAGTCGCTTAGCATTTCATCTACCGTTGGTAAAGAAGCGGGGTCAAACGGGTCTAAAAACTCTTCTGTTTCTTGACTCTCCGATTCCTCTTCATTTGAAAATAGCGCATCTAGTTTTCTTGACCTTCTCCAATGATCTTCTAGCGCCCTTTCGCCCCAGAAGTCGCTGTAGTTGTTTCTTCCGCTTACCAGTAGTGCTGCGTTATAAGGCCAAAACATGCCGGCTCCATCTGAGCCCGCTTCAGCAATTTCAGCAGCATTGGCGGCCTCCATTTCTTCTTTTTTAACCTCCAGATCATACGCCATGTCCTCCCAGTGGTTTTCTATAACCCTCCTTCTATCAAATTCATTCAAATCACAAAGAGCCAATAAGCTATCTTGATTCTGAATTGTTCTTAAGTTAAGAACGAGATCTGTAAGATTTGAAGCCAGATTTGTGACATCTTCCTTTCTCTCATTATCCTCTGGCATGTGCACTAAGGCGCTATCAAAATATGCCTGGGCTACTTCATAATTTAAATCTTCCATATGAAGGTCCGCTAAACGCAAGTAGCTTTTTCCTAATTGCCTTGAATTTCCCTCACTAACATAAACAGACGTCTCTAAGTAATCAATTCCTAAATCTCTTTGTCTATCCTCTAGGGCTACTTCAGCTAATGCAAAATATATTTGGTCTAAGTACTCCTCGTTTTTATCATCATCAAGCATATCCTCAAGGAGCTCAATAATGGGGTCACTATGTCCACCTTTTCTTTGGTAGGTCATCGCTTGTTGAATGTTCGCTTGGAATTCAAGTTCGTAGGGCGTCCTTAAATCAGCCACGGCATTAAACGCTTCAATTGCAGCTTCGCTATCTCCTGTCTCTCTTAAACATTGGGCTAAAATGAAAAGGTTGCGAGCTGTGTCTTTCTTTTTCTTTGTTAGTGCTATAGCTGACTCGAGGTGTTTTATTGCTTCTTCAAAATTTTCTTTTTGAATGTGAAATTGCGCAAAAACAAGATTTGTGTGGATTTTTATTTCCACTGACACATCATTATACTGCTCGGCTTTCGCGAGCATGTTTTTTGCTTTTACCAGGTTCTCTGTTCTAAGATATATTCTTCCTAGCCAACTTAAAGACCAGGCTTGGGCATCTGGAGTGTCGACAGTTCTAGCTAAAAAGAGGAAAATTTCCTCTGCTTTAGCAAAGTCTTCTTTCATGTAATACGCCTGACCGATCACTGTGTAATTGTCATCAATCCACTTATTCATTTCAGGCCAATTAAAAGATTTTTTATCTCTTTTAGATGGATTCATTGTGTGGCGATCTACCACTTTTGAGCATTTTTCAATCGCTCTTTCCATTAAGGGGTATACTTGTTGGGCAGAGTTTTCGTCTGTATCTATAAAGAGAGGAAGAATGTCGTCCCAGTTAGGCTCGTACAGTTCTTGAATCTTTTTATCCGCTTCAAGCATGGCTTCGTTTGCATAGTAGAAGCCGTTGAACTTAGCTGTTGTATTGTGGTAAATCCTATACGCCCTGCCATCTCGATTGGTAGAGCAGCCCTGTACCACAAATATTGTGGCAATGGTTAAAATTAATAACCGGGAGAAATTAGGCGTGTTATGATTCATCAAGAGTCAACGTATGAAGTTGCTAAATTATTGGATTTTAGATAGAATACGGTAATAACTTTATAGTTGTATGTCGATGTCCGATATTCGCGACGTTTGAAAGGCGAAAGTTAATGAGTAAAAAAGAACATCAAAAACATTTTTGGCGACAAAGATTTAGAATTACTATTCAGGAAGAATCCACTTTTCATGAAAGAAGGGCGTATTTATTATCTGGCAGGCGAATATCATCTATTGTTATAGGCGCTGTGTTTTCTGTTTCTGTTATTTCATATGCGATTATTGCATATACACCTTTAACCGAGTTTTTAGTTCCAGGTTTTATTGCCAAACAGTTTAGGGATGATGTGACTATGACTCGAAAACAGTCCGATAGCGCTCTTGCAACTTTATCAATACAAGAAAAATATTTATCTAATCTAAAATTAATTCTTAGTGGAGAAGTCCCTTTTGAAGAATTAGAAGTGGTCGATTCTGTCTTAAACAGTACGGAAGTGGTTGTAATTCCTGAGGCTGGGGATGTCGACATTGCATTTAGAAGCCGAATAGAGGAGGAGGATAGATTTATGTTGAGAAGGGGGAAGGATGTCGATGGGCTAATTGGTTTTGAATTTCAACCAGTAAAAGGTTTTATCACTTCAGGGTTCGACCTTAGTCACGGGCATATAGGTGTGGATATTGAGGCTGAAGACGGAAAATTAGTTCACGCTGTTGATGACGGGACTGTTTTAATGTCTGACTTCACTGTTGAGCACGGCTATGTTCTTGTAATTCAACACAGAAATGACAGGGTTTCTATTTATAAACACAACTCTTCGCTCCTAATGGAGGTTGGGGATTTAGTAAGAATGGGAGATGTTGTAGCCTCGGTGGGAAATAGCGGAACACAAACATCTGGACCTCACCTACATTTCGAATGGTGGGTTAATGGGCAGCCTATGGATCCCGCTCCATGGTTAAATCATGGGGGGAGGTAGTCTTTAGCCTCTTATAGACCTAAACTTCACCATCGCTCTAAGCTCTTGCATTCTTTTGTGCCACTCTGATTCTTGAAGAGTTTGCAGTCTTTCAGTACCAAAGTCTTCGCAGGTAAAAGACGCTAATACCGATCCTACAACAACGGCTTGTTTCTTTGCTTCCCAAGAATTGTCTCCTAATCGAGCTAGATATCCTATAAAACCTCCAGCGAAAGTGTCACCAGCTCCTGTGGGGTCAATAACCTTTTCTAGTGGCATCGCTGGGCTGAAAAAGGTGTTTCCGTTTTCAAACATAATTGCCCCGTGCTCACCCTTTTTTATAACAACTGTTTTAGGGCCCATTTTATGCACCTGAGCTGCTGCAAGTGGTAGTGTTTTCTGACCCGTTAGTTGACGCGCCTCATCATCGTTTATCATTAAAA
>TARA_B110000459_G_scaffold203987_1_pt1 | contig 13563 bp, 12 predicted proteins | sample TARA_B110000459 | Tara Oceans TARA_B110000459 (sample SAMEA4398296) | marine metagenome | biome: Polar Biome; feature: [SRF] surface water layer (ENVO:00010504); material: water (ENVO:00002006), including particulate matter (ENVO:01000060) such as... | depth 5 m | reverse complement strand
ATTGACTTCCTCGCTTTTTCACTGCACAAAATGTGTGGACCTTCCGGTATGGGTGCGCTCTGGGGAAGGTACGATCTTTTGGATGGCCTGCGCACCATCCAAGCCGGGGGTCAAACCGTACAGAGTGCAACCTATGATTCGTTTGAATGGGCTCCACCGCCTGGTCGGTTTGAGGGTGGGTTGGGTAACTTTGCCGGGATGCTTGCAAGCGGCGCTGCCGTAGAATACCTCTCGGAATTTGATATGGATGCCATCAAAGAGCATGAAATAAAATTAAATCGAATCATGAGCAAACCCATCCGTGACCTTGACGCTGTGGACATTATTGGACCTGAAGACCCCGCCCTCCGCGGTGGCATTTGTTCAATTCTGATGAACGAATTGCCAACTCATGACATCGCTATTTTACTGGATGAAGTCGCAGGTGTGATGGTTCGAAGTGGACAGCATTGTGTTCATTCTTGGTTCCATGATCGTGGCCATCCGAACGGATCCCTCAGAGCCTCAGCATATTTTTACAACACAGAAGAAGAAGCAAAACTTTTTGCTGACACTTTTGAAGAAGCGGTACAAGCCTTTAGTTGATTATTATGGATGAAACATTCGAATGGCAGGATGCCACCACTTCACCAAGCGATGAAGGGGTGCCAGCGACTCCATCGACGACCACCTCAAATGAACCTCCACTGTTTGTTTTACCGCCAATCGCACCAACCCCGGAGTCGGTGTTGCAGGGGCCAAATCATTTAGATTCAGATATTCGATTGGCCAAACGTATTGTGAGTTTTAGTCTCGCCTTCTTGATGATTGGGAGCCTTGCTTACGTTGGTTTCATTCTGGTCGATGTTGGCGAAATAACTGGATATCGTCCTGGTGCTGGCGCTTTGGAAGCGCAAGAAGTGTATGTCGATATGATTCAACGCGATCAGGTCTCCTTAGATGGCTCTGGCGTGACGGTATGCATCGTTGATTCGGGACTCAACACCGAACACCAAGACCTCAAGTCACTCAAGATCACCAAATGGAAAGATTTCGTTGGAACTTCTTCGGCCCCTTACGACGATCACGGTCATGGGACCAGCATGGCTGGTCTGTTGGTAGCAGATGGGTGGATGCAAGGCATTGCGCCGAAGGTCAACCTGCTGGTTGCTAAAGCACTGGCAGAAAATGGCTCAGGCGACGACAGTGATGTCGCAGAGGCCATCGATTGGTGCGCAAGCAACGGGGCAGACATCATCTCCCTTTCCCTCGGCGGTGCTCCCGGCATTCTGCCGTTCAACTTTGGAGCAGGACGTTCCTCTGCACAGGCTGCTGAAGATGCAGCTGAGTCTGGAATCTTTGTGATCGCCGCAGCAGGCAACGACGGTGGCGAGAATGACGATGGTGATGTTGCTACGCCTTGCAGTGAAACATCGGTTATTTGTGTTGGAGGTGTAAAGCAATCGGGAACCCACTGGGAAGGGTCCTCAGTTGGCGATAACAACGGACGGTTGTGGCCGCTTCCAATTCTGACTCCACGATCAGACCCGCACAAGAAGCCTGAGATTGTAGCACCTGCGCAATCTGTTGCAGTCATCAACAAGGAAGGAACTTGGTCGCTGAGCGATGGAACGAGCGCGGCAACTGTCTACGTCACAGGGGCGATTGCACTGCTGCTCCAAAACAATCCTGAGCTGGCTACGAATGGGTCGCAAGGAAGCATCTCGAACATTAATCAAGTCAAAGAATTGATTCAACAATCTTCGCTGCCAAAGGCCAACCAAGAAGGACACGACGATAACTACGGCTACGGACTGCTTCAAATCAAAGCCCTGATTGAGGCAGCAAACCCAGAATCTGAATGAATCAGCGCTGCGTCATGGCCACAAGTGTGCCACCAAACAAGGGCATGAAACCAACATGATGGGTTGCACTGCATGATTGAATGAGTTTAATCCAAGCATTGAACCCATCGACCAGTGCCATTCCGTCAACATCATCAGGCTCGACATCGCCAACAGGCATGTCAGGTTCCAAAGTGAAGAGAACGCCACCGGTAGCCAAAAAGGGAAGCATCAATTCAACATTCCGAGCACGCACAGCAGAGGTCCCATCGACAATAATGGCATCCGCTTCTGGTTGAATCGGAGCTTCCCCCACTTCCAAACCGGTGGAGGATGCGGCTTTCCAAGCCAGTGTTTCTCCAACGAGTGCATCAAGCACCCCGACGACGATTTTTGTGTAGGATTGAGCCTCATGCCGAGTCATCAACCGGTGAAGAATGACGGCAAACTTTGCCCCATTTTCGATGATATCATAGCGTTCTGGAGTGAAATCATCGACGGTGAACAAGTCATAGATCCAAGCAGAACGATGACCAATGCCACCACCCACTTCAATGACCCTGTTCGGCCTCAAACGACCGAGGGCATCCCGCAGGCGACGGTGTGCAGAAATCGACCAGGTGGATAGCCCCATGTGTTTGAGTTGTCCGCCAATGTTCCCCGCAATATCAGGTTCATCCCTGCTACGCAAGGGATCAGCAGAGAGCAGTTGTGCGAGGACATCCGCTTTGTCCACTGGTGGAGCGGCATCATCTGCGGTGGCCATGAGAATCCCTCATGTGACACCCCCTTCAAGGCTCGCATCAAACCGTGTGCACGGCCGGTGACTTCAAACGAGAGTGATTCCGCGCCTACCATGGGGAACCATCATGGATGAGCCGGAAGAAGGGGAAGATTTTTTTGAAGAAGAAGAAGTCTTCTTGGAAAACGCAGTCCATTGCCCCGTCTGTGACGACCTGACTGGTCACGAGATCCTGAATGAGAAAAGCAAAGGTACCGGCGCAGATTACCTCGTGAAGTGCATCGATTGCAACAAAGTTCACACCGTTCACATTCGCCCACCACCCGTCGTAGAAATCCCATTTATCCTCACAGAAGGACCGTCTTCAAGCACCACCAAGCTTGAAATCGATGCAGATGAAATGATTGAACTCGAAGACGTTTTCAAAGATGGCGACAAACTTTGGAAGATCAATCAAATCGAACTCAAGAATGGACGGCAAGCAAAGCGAGCCGAAGCGACCCTCATCGCCAGAGCCTCTGCTTTGCGTTCAGACATGGTTCGAGTGAAAATCACCATGACACGTGGAGAAGAATCTGAATCAGATGTCTTGATTGTTGGTGAGGATAAAACCTACACTGCTGGATTTTTAATCGACATCGAAGGAATAGAGTGGCGCATCCGTGCGATTCACACAGGACGTGGACGTACCTTGCGAGGAACCGTTGACGCACCAGACATCAAGCGAATGTACCTCCACGAACCTCCAAACCCGGAACATTTCGAACCACGCACACCACGGGAACGACGTCAAGCGTGGAAAGAAGGACGGCTCGGATTCAATCCAAACCCAGTGCTACCAAATGAAATCATCAAAAAAGGCGTCAAACCTGATCACAAGAAGCACAAAAGGCCACGACGCTGATCACGGTCGGTTGGACCATGGCATCAAGAATGCCTTTGCAACTTGCGCCCCCACTGTTGGGTTTTCCTTTAAACGACGTATGCTGTACTCATACCACTTTTCCCCATACGGAATGTACACTCGGGTTCGATGGCCGGCTGCTGCTAGTTTCCGCCTCATCGGTCCTCGTACTCCGAGCAACATTTGGAATTCATAGCCTGGGCCTTTGAAATTTCGAACCTTACCGGCGTTCGGTCGTGGATCAGCAATGCCGGGACCCATGCCGTAAGATTCGAGGGCAGATGTTGCGTACTTGATCACGGGAAGGTCATGGCTGGCAATGGAACAGTAGGCACCAGCAGCTAGCATTCGATCGATGCATGCATTCGTTGCATCCACAATGTCTTGATAGCCAGTGTAGGAGATGTCTTCGGGTTCCAAGTAAATGCCTTTGCAGATTCTGTAATCGGCAGCAGGACCAAGTTCGACTTCAAGTTCATTGATGTCATCAAGGGTTCGAAATAATCGACCTTGGAGGACAGTGCCAACATTTGTCAAACCTTGCTTGTGGAGGTCCAGGACAACCTGTATAGTGTCCGTGGTCACCCGGTGGTCTTCCATGTCTAAACGCACAAACATGTCCCTCTCATGGGCCATACGGACAATTTTTTCAATGTTGACCATGCCTTGTTCTTTATCCACCAGAAGACCAAAGGCCGTTGGCTTGATGGAAAGATTAGCATCCAGTTTGTGTTCGGTGATGGCATCGACGACGCGAACATATTCATCGAGGAAGTATTGTGCTTCAGCGATTGAAGTTATTTCTTCACCGAGAACATCAATGGTAAAGCAAGCCCCTTCAGAACTTAGCCGTTTCATTATACCAACCGCATCCTCGAGCGTTGAACCTGCGACATAGCGACGAGAAACCCAGCCTACGAACCATTTTGGCATCCGCACTGTGGCGGCGACAACGGTTCGAGAAAATAGACCAACCATGACTTCTCCCAGCGGCATGTCAGCACAGGAGATTCTTGAGGCTTGTTGCCCTAATGTTTGGACACATGAGTTCATTGAACCCGGTCAAGCACACCTTGACGCTTCAACAAAGGAGCGCCCAACTGTTCTAAGTGATCTCGAATGGCCTGCCGTTGCCACCCTTTGAACGCTTTCTTATCCATGGAAAAGACAAGATCTCCGTTTGGAAATGCACGCTTTGTGGCGGCAAATGCTGCATCAATTGATTGACGCCAGAATCCACCCGGTGCACTTCCGTCTTCCGGTGGTGCGTCAAAGGGCAGAGCATAGGTCGCGAGCATATGGCCAAGCCAAACGCCAGTATTTGCGGTGATTTGGTTGCCCCGTGGAGCGTAATGACCCCCACCAAGGGTGATGAGAACAAGCTCGCCAGCGTTCTTTTCAGGGTCCCACTGACCAATGCCCTCGCCGCCATCCAGGCCGAGCCCTTCATGGATCAGTTGACCGAGCAGGTGCGCTGCACCCAGATGACCCCATGTCGCGGCAGTGGAGCCAACTTCAATGAAAAGACAAGGAGCATCAAGCCACGGTCCGTGGTGCGTCACTTCGAGAGAAATGTCAAAGGCTTCACCCAAATCAACACCTTCAGATCGTTGTAGAAGTGAACGCCACCATGGACCGAGACGAGGTGATGGGGGGGGTGCGTCACCAGCCTTGCCGCCAAAGGGGGCGGTTACTGAGGGGTCAAGTTGCATGACGCCTATTGGATGCAGTGTCAGGCACGCACGCCCACTTTTAGCAACGTGTCGAGAGGGGAAAATAACCTCCGAAACATGCTCACCTGTCGCTTTGAACCAACGTAAATCAATGTGATCTTCCCTTAACACACCATCTGGAAAAACCCACATTCGAACTGCTTTTGAGGCATAGGCAGGGGCTCCTTCGACATCCGGGAGTTGATCCCAGGCACCAAGCGAACGAACCACATCGGCTTGGTTGGTTGATGCAATGTCACCGCCGCTGACCGCAATCAACACCACAGATGGTACGCTCATACCATCACCAGTCCAGAAGGCCATTTGATTCTGTTGCGTGGGAGGATTGACAAACCACGCCACCAAGCCAAGACCATGACGGACACCTTACCACCCAAGGTGCCCTTTCACGCACTCACGCTTCAAGCACATTCGAAAGGCTACTTAGCCGTTGGAATTGATGGGGAGTTTCTCCAACTCGATAAGGACTTTCAGTCCGTGGATGAAGTTCGAAAGCCGTTCCCAATGGCTGTTCGACACACGTGTGTGGTAAATGGCACTTTTGTGGCTACATGGATTGACCACGAATTGCTGATGGCAAGAATGGCAGCGTTTGATTGCTCAGAAGCAATCACTGACGGACCTGAACGAGGTTCCTTGAGAACTCGCACAACACTTGAATCAGCCCAACACCCAAGCGGTTCCCTCTGGTCTCATGTGCTGGACGCAGAACCACTTGCACTCTGTGGTCATGAGGATGGGTTTGCTTTTGTGCTCTACAAAAAGGGCATTTATGCAATGGGTAACGATGCTGGCGAACATTGGCGCATTGAATTACCTACATGGCCAGAATTGACCAAACTTCCACGCGCCAATGATGTGGTGACAGCAGCATTCGATAACGGGTTGTTGAAAGTGTGGTCACGTGGAGGCGGGACCCAGTCATATGATGTAGAGACAGGAGATCTGGTCTCTACAAACGTAAACCACTATGATGGCGTATTGGAGCATGTTTACTGTCAACACGGGCAAGAACTTCACGTCTATGACAACGGTTCGGTCGTTTGGCGCACGGAGGGAATGGCGCTCATTGACGCTAAGTTATCAGGTCCTGTTCAGCATGCTTTTTGGAGCGAAAGTGAGAAGGCTTGGAGGATTGCAGGTTGGCGTGAAGAACTCTTCCTCTCTACAGATGGCCTCAAAACCTCGAAAATGCACGAAATACCAGTTCACATTTTGTACAACAAAGGCAAAACTTACCTTCTGCTCAATGATGGCTCATGGCTGCATTCTCACTTCTAAACATTGAGGTTTCCACAGCCTTGACCAAACAAAGCGTAACGATGTTTATAACAAATATTTGGTGAACTTAACTTATGGACACAAGAATCACCATCATCAGTGGTGTTCTCGCTCTGTTAATGGTGACGAGTGGGATGATGCTTGTCAACAATGGTTCAAATGAAGACCCTGTCAATCCACAAGAAGATGCGGATGCTGATATACCTGGGTCTCAAACCGTTAATCTGAGCCCTGTTGTCCTCCTTGCTCAAACCCATGTCCATGACTGGGATAACACATCAGCACACATTACCGGTTTCATTACTGATGAGTCACCCACATCTTCTATTGTCACGGTTCTTCTGATCGACATGACTGATTCAAGCACCCTGACGTTCAATGCCACACCAGATGCCCAAGGGCAATGGACAATCAACAGCGGAAAGGTGCTCCCTGGAACTTGGGTCATCCAAGCAAGCGTCGTCGACGATAGCAACCAAACCAGCCCGCTAAAATTATCTTCACTGACGATCCTGCCTCCTACCGAGAACAATGTTCTGGTGACATTTTACTGGCTGCAACCTGCCGAAGGAGATGACCAAGGGACAATCACCGGTACAATGATCCATAACTTCCCGCAAACATGCTCCGTCGAATACCACCCCTTGGGCCAAAGTCCTGCACGTATTGTTGCGGGTCAAAGCAACACCACTACTGGTACATTCTCAATGCAAATCAACACATCCTACCACAACACCGAGGGCGATATTGTGTCTGAATGTGGCCTCTTTGAACCATCAAGTGAGAGCATCCGTGTCAACCTTCCAGTGCCACCAATTCCTGAAGGCGATGCTGACAGCGACGGCGTGATGGATGAAGCAGACCTCTGTGACGCGACGCCTGAAGGCGAACCTGTGTATGCAACTGGCTGCTCTGAATCTGAGACTGATGACGACCTTGATGGAATCATGAATGATAAAGACCTCTGTCCGGATACCCCTTCGTCCCAAACTGTGGACAGCGATGGATGTGCAGAATCTCAAAAAGATGCCGATAATGACGGTGTGAACAATGTTCTGGACCTCTGTGACAACACACCAACTGGGGAAACCGTCGATGCTGATGGCTGCGCTGACTCACAAAAGGACAGCGATGGCGATGGTGTCAGCGATGCTGTCGATCAGTGCCCCAACACCCCGATGGGCGCGGTTGTGGGCGCTGATGGCTGCACCCTTCCAGACTGGTCACCCGAAGATTCCTGGTATTGTCAAGATGGAAACGGGCCTTGGGTTCGAGATGATAATGGCGTTGGAAATAATTACAACGAAAATACCAACGGGGTGAGCACGCCGAACGGCGGAGGCTCAGGACCTTGGTTCCAGTGTGAAGTCAGCGTCACTGCGTCCTCGACAGAAATGAACGTCAACTCAAACGGCATTCCAAATCACAATTGGGTCTCTGCCTTCGGACCTGGCGATGTGCAAAGCCACACCTGGTCCATTCCATTGAACCCAACAAACGACACAAACGGGGGCCATACCTCAACCAATTGCCCTGCCTCGAATGGACGATGGGAATGCGCTGCTGATCGTGGCCAAGTGGCTGTTGCTGCAAACGGTGTTCCGATCTTTGGTCCTGAAGAGGGACCAGGTGGCGATGCAGTGGCACTCGATTTGTTTTACTTTAATGAAGACAGACAGCCCATTGATCTTGGTTACTGCGGAGCACATGCCGGTCCAACTGGCGTGCACTACCATTGGGATGCAATGTGCCAATACTGGGAAGCTGAGAATGGTCAAACCATGCAAGACTATGACTGGAGTCTAATCGACCCCACACAACATTCCCCCGTCATTGGATGGTCCTTCGATGGTTATCCAATCTATGGAATGTACACATGGGACGAAAACGGCGCAGTGCAAGGAATGAAATCATCCTACGAAGTTGAACGCACAAGCGATGGTGGCGATCAAGGATACAACGGTATTGATGATTGGAACTACATCAGCGGTTCCGGTGATTTGGATGAATGCAATGGACGTTTTGGAGCAACGCCTGAATACCCTGATGGCACATACTACTATGTCTCCACACCACTGAGTGGTTCAAGCAAAACCGTTGTCGACACCAATGGTGACACGGTGCCAATGATTGGATTCCCTTACTTTTTGTTGTGTTACCACGGTCTTGCTGATGATTCCAATTCTGGTGGCGGCCAAGGTGGCGGTGGACCACCCGGTGGAATGGCCGCTCAGACTGTGTATGCTCACATGCCGGAATTGATTGAAGAACCTCGACTTCCAACAAACATAACGGGACTTTTGTTTGACACGAGTTGGATGTTGTTGCTGATCATTGGTGCTGCTTTTTCTCATGGTCAACGCAAGAACCGATGAGGGGACCCTGTTGAAGCAACACATCCTTGGATTTTTCCTTGTAGCCACCTTGCTGTTTGCAGGTTGCATGTCGCCGATTGGTGCCGATATTTACCAAGGCGAGGACCTCAACCCCCCTGTCACCTTTCGACCATTCGTTCTCGAAAGCGATGACGGTTCCCTGTTTAATTCGAGCAACGTCTCAGGCAAAGTGCTCATTGTAGGATTTGTCTATGTGAATTGCCCCGATGTATGCCCCACAACAACCAGCGACATGGCGTGGGTTCAATCGCAACTTGGAGAGAGCGAGCGTAGCAACACCAGTTTTCTCTCGATCACCGTTGATCCATGGCGGGATGGACCCGTCGGGCTCACGAATTACAAAAGCGACCACAACGTCACGTGGCCACACCTGACAACACCTGTTGATTCCGAGGCGAACCTATCGCTGATCGAACAGGTATGGACAGACTTCAGCATCGGATTGGTCCTCACGGAATCAAACCAGTCAACGAGCCTTGGGAGAGGGCACACAGTGTATTATGACCTCGACCATACCAACGGGGTTGTTCTCGTTGATGAGGACGGTTGGCAACGCGTACGCTGGACTCATGATGATTGGAATGCTCAGGGCATTCTGAATGATGTGCGAGCGTTGCTCGCTTGATCATCACTCGTTCGTTTCAGTGTGACCACAGCGACCGCATGACTTGCGGTCCTTGTGAACGCCCAAGAAAACTCCTGGACCACATTGAGGGCAGAACTCGGCTTTGCGAGTCAAAGTTCCATCTTCGCCGACGGAATACTTGGACCACTTGGCACCGGCTTTAGGACCGTCGCCCATCACTCGTCACCTCCCTTGGAAGATTCTTCAGCTTCTGGGGCCTTTGCGGTCCAGAATTGCTCGTGTCGCTTGTGAATGTAACTTGGTTCAACGCTCATGTCTGAGATATCACTGTAGACAAATGCAGTCCCTGTGGTCAAAGGTTGTCCAAATCGAGTGTTGCAGTTTTTGACAACAATGCAATCGGGGTTGGACTTTGGTTCAAGGGTGCGAACCAAATCCATGACTTCCTTTCGAGAAGGAGTTGCAAGTCCAATATGCTGCCAGCTGAAATCGATTTCAACGCGGTTGAGTAGTTTGTTTTCTGTTCGGTTTACTATTTCCATACTTTTCATCTCCTTATCGGTTGCTTACTTTGAGTGCGTACTTCCCTGGCAGTTCGACTTCCAATTTCTTGGCAATATCAGAACGGGCTGGGTTGATGATGATGACGTATCCTTGGTGATCGGTTGATACTTGAGCGGATGGGTGGCGAGGGCACTGATCGATACCATCGTCAAGGACGAGGTGACATTCTGCGCATGCGAAGGGAATCTTAACCATACATCATCACCTCATTCATTGTCTTCATCGAGCCAGGTGTGGCATCCGAGACCCGGTTGCTTGCTGGTCAATCCAATCTTGGAGCGGCGAGGATCCGATGTGTCAGGGGAAAGTGAAACAATTCGAGCACGAACTGAGTTTCCAACACCGATGCGACGACCGCTTTGACGGCCTTCGATCCATCCCATGCCGACGTTGGCATCAACGTGGTCTTCCATGATCTGAGACTTGTGAAGGAGAGCTTCCATAGGACCAATTCGGACGAAAGCACCGAATTCGTTGACTTCGGAAACAGCGCCTTCGACCACTTCGTAATCTTCCATGCAAAAGAGCACGGCATCGAAGCGAACACGTTGGTAAATGGCACCGTCGCCGTGAATGATTCGACCTCGGCCGAGTGGTTCGTGGTTGGTGGTTAGGAGGATGAAGCGGTTTTGTTCATCGAAGCGACCTTCAAATGCGGTCATTGAAAGTCGATCGATGTGATCATTCAGCGATGCGCCTTTGCGCATGTATTCGGCAGGAATGCGGATCGTGTCTTCCCTTGATACAATTTTGTACATAATGTTCACCTCTGCGTTCAACAACTCAGAAACGATGGGAGAAGAGGAGTGGGAAACCCATTCCGTCCTTCACCGGCAATCGCCTCGGGAGAGAAGTCGACCGTAGTCATTCTCGCCACCGACGACCTCTATTTAATCCACTCGCCTCAATCAGGGTATTGGACGCAGGAAGAACACGCCGAAGAACGACGTTCTGGGGCTGCTCATAGAGGCCTTGAATCGATGATTTCAGAGCCAGACCGCCATAACCCATAACAACCCCCCGAACCTGCTTCGGTCTCATGACCGGTAAAACGCGTGACGGCGGAGGAAATTTCGCCTCGGCTTTGCTGCCGGTTTTGATGTTCGTTTTGGCATCAATGACGCCGATGTTGGTGGCCAATCCACAGAACCAAGCTTTTGCCGAACCAACCACAACCAACCTCACTGATTCCGTCAACGCATGGACTGGCCTTGAACAACCGTGGGGCCAATTCGGACGGACGCCAACACACAATGGAAGCATGCCTGCCCATGGACCAGAAGGCGGTCCAGGTCAAGGGTTGGTCTCAGACGCCTTGACACTTGGAACCATTACTGAGCCAGGTGTCAATTGGGTCGCACTCGACGATGGCGTGGGCAGCGACACCTATGGATCCATCATCGCAGACTTTTCGTCTAGCATTACCGCACCGGCCGCAGCACAGGAACGCTGTGCCGATGAAGACCTCTTTGCGGTGCTTGTGCATAGTGACGCCACGGACACTTACCTCACGCTCATCGCAGGGGACGATGCAAAAATCGCATGGCAAGTCAGCGTAGGCGAGACAAAGGATGTGAGATCAACACCAAGCATCGCCGATATCAATAACGATGGGCGCCAAGAAATCATCCTCGTCTACGATACTCAATCCGCACTCAACATTGAACTATGGTCGCCCGAATTGAGTTGCACAGAGTCTGGATGGGACAAGTCAGGGCATGAAAATGAAAAACTCTGGAGTTACACCGATGTCGATTACCGCATCGGCATTGAGAGCCCACACACCCCTTCATCCCAAAGCAACCATCTGTCCGTCACCCAACCCCTGCTCGCTGATTTGTCATTGGACGGCAGTCCAGAATTGGTGCTGTCGGTGGTGGATGAGACCTCCAACGATCCGACTGTCCTCGCCTTTTCATTGACAACAAGCGTCCCTTCAGAACCTGATTGGGCTGTGGCTTTGGACCGTGGCACCCACCCTTCATCGCCGGCATGGGCAGCCCTCGATTCAACCAACACAGCCATTGTGTTGACGACCATCGATGCCAATGGTGGATCAATGTGGGTTTGGCGCATTGATGGCGCAACTGGCTCCCTCGATTGGGAACGGGTCGCCGTTCAAGGAACTGATTCAGACACCGATGCCCCTCGCTTGAGGTTGCCTGGACCGGTCATTGCACAATTGGACGATGATGATGCACCAGAAATGATCCTCACGGTTCCAACCGATGCAAACGGACGCACTTCTGGGCTTGGAGCTCGGTTCATCGGTATGGAACTCACATCCACCAATCAAATTTTCAATTTCCGTGCACCGAACGGTTACGCAGATGCAGAACCTCTGGTCGTTGACACAACTGGTGATGGTTTGCACGATCGTCTGTGCTGGGTAACATGGTTTTCTGAATCGCAATTTTCTTTCAACCGTCAAGGGTTGACTGGATGCCACGACATCAGCGATGACACACCGTTCAAGGAATGGTCACGTGACCTTCAACGAGGCAATGGCAACGACAATGATGAAATCGCAGTCGCATCTCCAATATGGCTCGACATTGATGGTAGCGGTGCTCCTGAGCTATTGGTGCCCTTTGGGATGCGCTTGTGGGCATTTGACGGCGAAACCGGCGCATCTGCGGATATCAACAATGCATGGTCCTCCCCCCTCGCTATGCCTCATCGTGTTTGGGCAAGTCCGGCCGCTGCAGACATGGACGGCGATGGTAGGATCGACATTCTCATTGGGGACACGCTGGTATCACAATTGGCTGCTGACCTCGCCCCACTGGCAGATAACCGAGGTATTAGCTTCAATCCCGCAACCCCTGACCCAGGCGACCAAGTCACCGTTACTGGCCAATTCTCGAACATAGGAACCCTCGATAATCAGGAAAATGTCGATGTCGTTTTGCGGATGAACGGTGAGGAGATTGCTCGGGAACGCTTCGCCGAGGTTGAACCTGTTTCACCGAGTGGTGAAGGCGGACCACTCACATTCAGCGCTACGTTTGTCGCAGAACTGGGAGAACACGAGTTTACCCTTGTTCTGGATGTCAATAATAACCTTACAGAAGCGAGAAAGGACAACAACAACGCCTCGATGGTGTTGAACATTGTCGATCCGTTCGTGTCCCGCATCGACCCACCGTTTGACCCAATCCGAATCGCCCCCGGCACAACAGACACCATTTCATTGGACCTGGTGGCAATTGGTTCGAAAACAGCAGATTGGACATTGACGTACGATGATGAAGCATTGCCTGAGGGATGGTCCTTCAGCCCCAACGGTGGTTCTGACCTGACGCCCACTTTGATCCCCAACTCACCAGTCACAGTCTCCTTTGACATCGCCATTCCATCGACGGCTCTTGGAGATGAAAACTCGTATGTCGATTTGATGTTGACCCTCGAAGAGGACGCAACCATTGTGACCACACTCCGTCTTCCAATCGAAGTTTTGAGAACACGTGGCCTCTCTGTCGTTGGTCCATCTGGATTGGGCGAATCGACTGGGTTCGGTCGACCGAACCACGA
>TARA_B110000459_G_scaffold201029_1_pt1 | contig 13606 bp, 13 predicted proteins | sample TARA_B110000459 | Tara Oceans TARA_B110000459 (sample SAMEA4398296) | marine metagenome | biome: Polar Biome; feature: [SRF] surface water layer (ENVO:00010504); material: water (ENVO:00002006), including particulate matter (ENVO:01000060) such as... | depth 5 m | reverse complement strand
CTTTAATCTCTTCCTCCTAAAAGTCTTAGAAGAAATAAGAAGAGATTTATGAAGTTTAAGTAGAGAGATACTGCAGCTAGAATTGCAAGCTTTGTCGCTCCAGCAGTACCGTACTCAACTCCTGCTCCTATACGCTTTATCCTTTGTGTGTCGTAAGCTACTAGTCCTGTAAAAACAAGCACTCCAGCTATGCTTATGATGAAGTCCATCATTCCGCTCTGCATAAACCAGTTTACTATTGAGGCGATAATAATCCCGATTAAAGCCATGAATAATAGCGAACCAAATTTGCTTAAATCCATACTCGTGGTGTAACCCGCAAATGCCATCACAGCAAAAGTTCCAGCTGTAATAACGAAGACCTGACTTATCGATCCTATTGAGTACATTAAGAAAACTGAACCTAGGGACAATCCCATAGTTGCAGAAAATGCTAAGAACATCGTGGTTAAAGTTGTAGCACTATATTTCTGAAGTCCGGCATTCATTGCAATTATAAATCCAAATGGAGCAAGGAGAATAACCCATCTCATAATGCCCCCTGATCCCACGAGTTGTAGGTAAATTCCGGTGGAAGCAGAATACCATGCAACAAATGCAGTGAGAAGTAAACCTATAGTCATCCAAGAGAAAACATTCGCTACAAAATTTTTCGTTACAGCATCTGTGTTGGATTGAGAATCTAAGTTGTTGTCAAAAATTCTAGGGGGCTCGTTAGTGTTCATACTTTTAATTTCTATCTATTAAACTAATAAATTCCTTTCTCGTCTTATGGTCATCCAAGAACGCACCTGTAAAGGCACTTGTTGTTGTGACGCAACCTTGTTTTTCAACACCACGCATTTGCATACATAGATGTTGGGCCTCTATTACCACGGCTACTCCTAAAGGCTCAAGAGTCTCTTGAATGCAATCTCGTATTTGTTCTGTGAGTCGTTCCTGAACTTGAAGACGACGCGCAAATGCATCCACAATTCGTGGTATTTTACTCAGGCCAACAATTTTTCCATTAGGAATATAAGCTACATGAGCCTTACCGAAAAAAGGCAGCATATGATGTTCACAGAGACTGAAAACTTCAATACCCCTAACAATAACCATCTCATCATTATCCTCTGTAAATAATGCCGACTTAAGAATGTCAGAAGGAATAGAGTCCATGCCAGAAGTCATGAAAGCGAGAGCTTTCGCAACACGCTCAGGCGTCTTAATAAGTCCTTCTCTTTCCGTATCCTCTCCTATTTCTCCAAGTATAGATTTGTACTTTTCTGAAATACTTGAAATTGCTGTCTCATCGTATTTATCGATGCGTTTATATAGTGCCATTCTAATGTTACGTTAGTTAAATTAAGGGTTATTCGCCTCCGAAGTATTCCGCATAATTATTTTCAGACTCACACAATTTTAGAGCATGCAGTTCACATCCACTATCGTTAATAGGTTGTTTTATTCTATCCCAAATAGCAATAATCACATTCTCCATTGTCGTTAAATTATCATCCATCCAAGGAACATCTAGATTGAGATTTTTATGATCAATCGGGTCCTCAACATACTTTTTCAGTATTGATTTCAGTGCTTTGAAATTAACAGCAAACCCTGTTTCTGGTGAAGGAGTACCCTTAACTGTAACGAATAATTCGAAGTTATGACCATGCCAATTTTCATTTGCACATTTACCGAAAACTTCATGATTTTTCGCACTATCCCAATCCTCATTCCAGAGTTTGTGAGCAGCATTAAAGCGGGATCTCCTGGTAATATAAACTATTTTTTTACTCATAGATGTGTTATACATAGCTGAGGGCAAAGGTAGCGGTTATACCTTTACAACCATGATCATCGTAACAGGAGCAGCTGGATTTATAGGAAGCAGGTTAGTTCATAGGCTTAACAGCGACAAATACAACGACTTAGTACTTGTTGACGACTTCTCAAGGCAGGATAAATTACTGAACTATTCAGGATTAAAGTTCACTGAATTAGTTGAAAGAAAGGTGTTTCCTCATTGGCTTAAAAGGAATGAGAACCAAGTACAATTCATATTTCACTTAGGAGCAAGAACTGACACTACAGAACTTAGCGTGGAATTGTTTAATGAATTGAATCTGAACTACTCGAAGGAGGTCTGGAACTTGTGCGTCGAGTTTGGGATTGCTTTGATATATGCAAGTTCTGCTGCCACGTATGGTGATGGTACATTAGGCTACAGCGACTCCCATGAATTAGTTGGCAAATTGAAACCTCTAAATCCTTATGGGGATTCGAAGAACGATTTTGATCAATGGGCTTTGTCACAAGAACGATCACCTTATTTCTTTGCGGGCCTGAAGTTCTTTAATGTGTATGGGCCTAATGAAAATCATAAAAGCAGAATGGCCTCTGTCGTTTTGCACACTTTCAGGCAGGTGACAAAGACGGGTAAAATGAAGCTTTTTCGCTCTCACAGAGAGGATTATTTAGATGGACACCAAACCCGAGATTTTATTTACGTCGATGATGTTTGTGATGTATGCCTTCATTTAATGCACGGAAGGTTAAACATCGAGAGTGGTTTGTACAACCTCGGATCAGGGAAAGCACGAACCTTTTTAGATCTTGTTACAGCTACATTCCACTCTATGAATCAAGAAGTTGATGTGGAATTTATCGACACTCCTGAAGACATTAGGGACACATACCAATATTACACCCAAGCTGATTTAACTAAGTTAAGAGCAGCTGGATACAATAAAGAGTTTACTACTTTAGAAGATGGTGTTGAAAAATATGTGGTTGAGAGTTTAAATACTCGTCAATAAAATCAAGCTCAAGTCTAAGCCTAACCTCAATCCTTTATTTCAGCTCTAAAAGTTAGAAGGTCTGCCCTGACTTTTTTAAGTCGCTTGATAGTTTCGAACTTTGCTTCATCTGAAAACTTCTCTTGTGAATCTTGTGAATTAATCACTGATTCTTGAGACGCATGAGCTTTTGCCTTGGCTTCAGACGCTGCCTGTGCTCCCATGCCTTTTCTAGACGATAGCGCTTTCCTCGCACCGTCAAGAGTGAAACCTTGTTCTTTTACTAGGACGTAAACAGATCTTACAATTTCAATATCCTTGCTGTTGTAAGATCTCTTACCTCTAGCGTTGGTCTTAGGCTTAATTTGTTTAAACTCCTTTTCCCAAAATCTCAAAAGAGATGCATTAACACCTATCATAGAGGCTACTTCAGATATGCTGAAGTATTGCTTTTGGATGGGTTTGTTTAATGACATGAGAGGCAGCAAGATACTAACTTAACTTAATCCGAACAAGACTAAATTAATTATCTTCGAAATTAATCGAAAGATTGATGAGCAACCTCAGCATTTTGCAATAGAATCTCATATTGCTCTGGAGTTAAATCATTAAAATAATAATGAGCCGGATTTACTTTCCTTCCATCTTTACTTACTTCATAATGTAAATGTGGTGCAACGGAAGTACCCGTATTTCCGACAAGACCTATTGTTTCTCCTCGTTTCACCTTTTGGCCTTTTACAACAAGGGTCTTACTTAGGTGGGCATAAAGAGTTTCATAGCCAAACCCATGTCGTATCACAACATGTCTCCCATATCCAGTGTATGATCTTCTTACTTTTATAATCTCTCCATCACCTGTGGCAAAGATTTCTGTTCCAGTTGGTGCTGAGAAATCCATTCCATAGTGAAATTTCATGACTTTATAAATGGGGTGAAAGCGATTTCCCCAACCACTTGCCATCCTTTTCAGGTCTTCATTCCTAACTGGCTGTATAGCCGGAATTGAATGTAATCGCTCTTCATGTGATGTTGCTAACTCTATAACTTCATCAAATGATCTGCTTTGGGCCACCAAACGTCTTTGGACTTCCGCAACTTGCACGGTGAGTTCAGTAATATCCTCGGTATGATCATACCCTCTTAAAGCCCTATTTCTATCAGCTCCACCAACTCCAGGATTTCTTCTGTATTCTGGATATGCATCCGCTCCGAAAATGGTTCTATAAATTGCGTCGTCTCTTTTCTCTATGTTATCAAGGACATTTACCATTTCTTCAACATCGTTCTCAAATTGTGAGATTTGGCTTTCTAAAAAAGCAATCTCACGAGCTTGAGTTCTGTCTTTAGGTGAGTCAAAAGCATAGTCAAACAGCAAAACCGAGCTTGTTCCCACTAGTGCAATCAATCCGATGTTACGCAAAGACCACCAAATAAAATCCATGGCAGAAAACGGAATCACTTCTATTTGAAGGGTTTCCGGGTTAAATTTGGATTTTTTGAAGAGTCGCATTAAGTGCAAACTTCGTGCATTTTTGACAGATGAGTATTACTTAAATTCACAAACTCAAATACGCCTCATGGAATCTCGCATTATTCGCAAAATATTTTTGGACTTTTTCGCTGAAAAACAACACGAAATTGTCCCCTCTTCTCCTATGGTGATCAAGGATGATCCAACACTTATGTTTACCAATGCCGGTATGAATCCATTCAAGGATTTATTCTTAGGAAACAGCACCATTGTTCATAAACGAATTGCAGACACTCAAAAGTGTCTTAGAGTAAGCGGAAAACATAATGACCTTGAGGAGGTAGGGTTTGACACCTATCATCACACAATGTTTGAGATGCTTGGGAATTGGTCTTTCGGCGATTACTTCAAAGAAGAAGCTATTGACTGGGCGTGGGAGTTGCTTACTGAAAAATATAAATTAAACAAGGCTGATTTATATATCACAGTATTTGAGGGAGATAAATCGGATGGACTAGATCTAGACTCAGAGGCATTAAATTTCTGGAAAAAACACATAGATGAAGATCGTATTATACTCGCTTCTAAGAAAGATAATTTTTGGGAAATGGGTGAAACTGGACCATGTGGTCCGTGTTCAGAAATACATGTTGATCTTAGATCCGATTCTGAAAAACTTGAAACTTCGGGAGCAAGTCTAGTAAATATGGACCACCCACAAGTGGTTGAGATTTGGAACCTGGTATTTATAGAATATAACCGACAATCAAACGGATCTTTAGTTCCATTACCAAACAAACACGTTGATACGGGCATGGGATTTGAGCGACTTGCTATGGCGATTCAAGGTAAAAAGAGTAATTATGACACCGATGTATTTAGTCCACTTTTAGATGAATTATCTATTCTGAGTGGTAAAACATACACGGCAGGTGAAGACCTTGAGTCTGTCGCATTCAGAGTTATCGTTGACCATATAAGAGCTGTGTCATTCAGCATTTGTGATGGCCAACTTCCATCCAATACTGGAGCAGGTTACGTAATTCGAAGGATTTTAAGAAGAGCTATTAGATATGGATATTCTTTCCTTGGGTTTAACAAACCTTTTATATACCAACTAGTGCCTGCTCTTATCAAATCACTTGGCGATGCGTTCCCTGAAATTGAAAAGCAAAAAGGGTTAATTGACCAAGTAATAAAACAAGAAGAGGAAAGCTTTTTAAGGACTCTTGATAAAGGGATCGAACTTCTGCAAGTGCAACTTAAGAGTATGACTAAGGGAGATACAGTTTCTGGTAAGACGGCGTTTGAACTTTATGACACGTTTGGCTTTCCGTATGATTTAACTTCTCTTATGGCTTCTGAAAGTGAAATGCTCGTTGATGAAGAAGGTTTTAACGCTGAGTTAGAAGCCCAAAAATCAAGATCTAGAAAGGATGGGAAAGTGTCCGCAAAAGATTGGGTTGAAGTCAACAAGTCATCAGAAAATACTGAGTTCATCGGTTACGATCACACTTCATGTGACTGTAAAATACTGAGATACCGTGAAGTTGAATCTAAAAAGGAATCGTTTTTCCAAGTCGTTCTTGACAGGACTCCATTCTATCCAGAAGGAGGAGGTCAAGTAGGAGATACAGGGGTTTTAATATCGAAAACTGCTGAATTTGAAATTATCGATACGAAAAAAGAAAACAACCTCATCATCCACACTTTAACTGAAATTCCTGATGATCCAACTGTCACTTTTTCTGCAAGTGTAAATTCTGACTTACAGTTTTCATCTGCTAGAAACCATTCTGTCACACACCTTCTTCATGAAGCACTCCGAGATGTATTAGGTACGCATGTTGAACAGAAAGGTTCTCTAGTTCGTCCTGACAATCTTAGGTTTGATTTCTCTCACTTTGAGAAAATAGACCCTGATACAGTCCAAACTATTGAAGATAGGGTCAACTCAAAAATCATTGCAAACCTATCTCTTAATGAAAAGCGCGACTTACCCATTGCTGAAGCAAAAGCAGAAGGTGCTTTAATGCTCTTCGGTGAGAAATATGCTGATAAAGTAAGAATGATAGGGTTCGGTACATCGAAGGAACTTTGCGGAGGCATACATGTACCTGCAACAGGGTCAATAGGGTGTTTTAGAATCACCACTGAGACTTCCGTTGCGTCGGGTATTAGAAGAATCGAAGCTATTACTGGCGAAGCAGCTTTGAAAGCCTCTACAACAGATAGAGAAACTCTTCTTAAAATTAGAAATAGTTTTAAAGGAGCAAAAGACCTTCCGAAATCAGTAAATGAATTATTAACTGAAGTGGCAAACATGTCAAAGGAGTTAGATTCATTAAAACGTAAAGAAGCTGGTAACGTTAAAGAAGAGTTAGCTAAGCGGCTAGTAAATAAAAATGGTGTGAACTTTATAGCTTGTGAACTAGACCTTGACGCTAAATCAATCAAAGATCTAGCCTTTCAAATGAAGAGTGAAAACGCTCCATTTTTAGGGGTTTTTGCTTCTAAAAAAGATGGTAAAGTAGGCATCGCTGTTGCTTTGAGTGATGATGTTATTGTTGAAAGAAACCTTAAAGCTGGTACTATTGTTAGAGATCTAGCGAAATTTATCAGAGGTGGGGGTGGAGGCCAACCGGTCTTCGCCTCAGCTGGAGGATCTTACCCAGAGGGTATAAAAGAAGCCCTCAGTTTTGCTGAAGGCTTGCTTGACTAATAAGAATAGAACTTTGTGGCTAATGAGCAATATTCATACTGCCAGAAGAATTTACTCCGTTTTTAGATTTGGCTAAAGACTTGCGATAAACCGGTCCTTCGTACTCCTCTTCGTAAGATAATCCGAGGTTTAATATATAAAAGATATTAAACACAAGTACAAGTATAAAATCAAAAACTTTATGCTTCCCGAAACTTTGAGCTACCTCTAAAATAGTTCTAGGTAATAAGTAAACTACAGCTGGTGTAAAAAATAAGAATGCGTGCCAAGTAGGTCTTCCTATTAACTTCATAGCAATCATTATATTATAAACTGGAATAAGTACAGCCCACCAAGGGAGTCCAGCCTTTACAAAAAGTTTTGCGTTTGCAACAAGAGCTATTAACCCGATAAACAATGAAGCGAGTTGAGCGCTTCCGCTAATATTAAAACCAAGTAGTGCAATTGTATCCATAAGGAAGAAAGTTATATAGAATTCCTTTATAAAGACGATCGTAAAATCTAGGGGTTGCCTCTTACAAGCTGGTTTTTAACAACTTAGGCTATAAACCTTAATCGACAGGAGTGAGATGGGCGTATTTACTGACAATTTCATTAGAAATTTTCTTTCCAACAGGAGTTAAAATCAAGAGTCTTTCAACAACATTTCTCAACTCTCTTACATTACCTGTCCAATTTGCATTGCAAATCTTCTTCAGTGCTAGCGCATCAAACTCTGGAGCTATAACACCATGATCTTCAGCAAGTAGCTTAATGAAATGATTTACTAAAACTGGAATATCGTCACGTCTGTCATTTAATGAAGGAACATGAATAGGTATAACAGAAAGTCTGTGGAAAAGATCTTCTCGAAAACGACCCTCTGAAATCTCATGCTTAAGATTCTTATTTGTCGCAGCAATTATTCGAACATCGACCTTAATTTCTTTCTCCCCACCCACACGAGTTATTTTATTTTCCTGAAGAGCCCTTAAAACTTTTGCCTGAGCATCCGCTCCCATATCACCTACCTCATCAAGAAAAAGAGTACCCCCATTTGCCTGCTCAAATTTACCCTTTCTTTGTTTTATTGCACTCGTAAACGAGCCCTTTTCATGCCCAAACAGCTCGCTTTCTATCAGCTCTGAAGGAATAGCCGCACAGTTAACCTCAACAAACGGCTTTGATTTTCTATTACTAAAATCGTGTAATTGACGAGCTACCAGTTCTTTTCCAGTTCCATTGCCGCCACTAATTAACACCCTTACATCGGTGGCAGCTATTGTGTTAATCATTTCGATTATCTCTTTTATCTCCTTTGACTCTCCTATAATAGAGTGAGATTTAAGGCTGTGTACTTTTCTGTTAAGTCTCTTTGTTTCTTTAACAAGCTCCTCTTTTTCAGTTGCGTGTTTTAACGAAATCAGTATCCTATTTAAATCAAGCGGCTTTTGTATAAAGTCAAATGCCCCTTTTTTTAATGATTGTACAGCAGTCTCCACTGTTCCGTGTCCAGAGATCATTATCACAGGAGTATCAATCCCTTTAGACTTAAGCATGTCTAAAACGTCTAGGCCATCCATCTTAGGCATTTTGATATCACAGAAGATGACACTGTACTCCTTTTTACCTGCTGCAATAATACCCTCAACTCCATCTTGCGCCTCATCTACTAAATGCCCCTCATACTCAATAATTTCACGAAGGCTTGCACGTATAGGATTTTCGTCATCAATAATTAAAATATTCGCCATTACTCAAAATTACAAAAACTCGGTTACATAAAACTTGGCACTGCTGACTCTCCTTTTGCTAAACGACTTAATACTCCTTCTCTTATCGCATACTTAGATCTATAAAATTCTTTAAGGTTAGTATTGCTTTCAACCCATAAAACAATAGCCGCTGCATAAGGAATTAAATCTGCCCTATCTGGAGGCATTCCATGCATGTTTAATCTGTCAATAAGAGTATTACGCACGATTACATTTGTAATTTCATGGAAGCTATTCATGTCAATCTTGTCCGCTGGATGAAAAATTCTCTTCGTTGATTTTTTATGTTTAACAGGTTCAATTTCGTCTACTGCGATGTCAGTAGTAGAATTTGATTTAGCTAAATGGAAAAATGTATCGAATGAACCACTTGAACCAACTAATACCGTTGGGTTAACATTCGTTAATGCTGTTAATAATGGGTCAAACATATCATCTAGATATGGTGTCATTTTTAAGTATGCATCTTCACCGAAATGGTCAGACATTTTAAATAATTCTTGCAACCTCGCTACTCCCACGTCAAAACTTCTAGACCAAATAATTTCTTTGTTATTCCATAAAATACATTCAGTACTTCCACCTCCAATATCCAAGGTTAAGGCATTTACTCCATCTTCAGGAGTGAATGTCAGAGCTAACCCAGCTTGTATCAGTCCAGCTTCAGTTGAACCGGATATTATATTTACCTTATATCCATATCTCGCAAAAACCTCATCTGTAAAATTCGAACTATTGGAAGCGTCTCTAAGCGCACTCGTAGCAATTATATGAACTTCTTCAGTCATATAATTATGAATCGCCTCTTTCATTACCCCTATTGCATCTAATCCTCTGGCAATCCTATCTGGTCTTATAACGCCCTTCCCTATTCCTCCTTTTCCTAGCCTAACTGCTAACCTTAAACTGAATACTTTTTTCCAAGGTCGAAATCCTGGTTCGACATCATTTAAAAATTCAACGATGCGAAGGTTAAAAGTGTTAGTTCCACAATCTATTACAGCTACCCTTCTTAAAGCAGAATAGGAATCAGAGCTAGAATTATGGTTCTTCACCATCATCAGTTCTTATACATAAGCCAACGAAGCATCTCTCTTAGGGTTGGCTTCTTACCATACATTAGTATCCCAGTCCTGTAAACTTTTCCAGCCATCTTAATCATAAGATAAACTGTAACAATCAGAATCACAGCGCTAATCATAACATGCCACCATGGAACACCCACGCTCAGCCTTATCATCATAGTAATAGGTGATGTAAAGGGAATAAAAGAACAAACAGAGGCAAGCATACTCTCTGGAGATTCTAAAATGACCAGGTTTACCATATAACTAAACATGAGAGGAAGCATAGCTGGTATAAGTAAATATTGAGCGTCTGCCTCAGATTCTACTGCAGCTCCTATTGCTGCAAACAATGAAGAGTAAAGTGCAAATCCCCCAATGTAGAAGAATGCTCCCCAACCCACCATCATAAACCAATCTATCTGCATAAGAACATTTAACTGATCACTTGATTCTAAGAAAGTTGCAAAATCAATCGAAGCAACTTCACTGCCCTGTTCACCCATTAAATCCATAAGAATTCCTGAAGATTCAGCGTACAATCCAAATGCTGTAAATAGCGTCCAGGAGAGAAGAGTCCAAACTATAATTTGGGTTAAACCTACAAGCCCAATACCCGCCATCTTAGCGCTCATTAAATGCTCTGGCTTAACCACACTTATAACCACCTCAACTATTCTATTACTCTTTTCCTCAATAACGCCACGCATGACGTGCATACCGTAAATTAAAATGAACATGAACATGAACATTGCAAATGCAAAGCCTACTCCTGTCTTGTTTTCAACGTTTTTATCTTGTGTTACTATATCTTGAGTGACGAGTCCTATCTTGACTTTAAGGCGTTTATAGGTTTCATAATCTAAAGAAGATTCATTCTTAACCCTCAACCTCTCAACTGCTTCTCCTAAATCCCGTTTTATTGCTGAAGTGACACGCATAGGAGCGGCAACCTCATATTGAAGTACAGCCTTTGCGCTTTGCATAATTCCATCATCTAACTCAAGCATAGCAGTAAAATCACTGGCCATAAAATCCTCTGTGGACAATGCTTCATTCGCGAATCTATACTCTAAGTAATCTCGCTCTGGGAAGCACTCTGTGCAGCTAGGAATTCTTACTCCTTCACTTCCAGGAAGAGAATATGTGAGGAGGTTGTTGTGATCTACAATCAGCACTTTCGCGTCAGTATGAGTAGCCTTATCAGCAATAAAAGCAATCAATACTATAGCACCAACCATTAAAATAGGTCCAAGCAAAGTAGCGATTATAAATGCTCGCTTTCTTACTCGAGTCTTAAACTCTCTAGCTACAACTAATAACCAACGATTCATGATTGTTCAACTTTATGTTTAGCCGCTAATTCTACAGCATTGAGAAAAACATCATCCATACTCACCTTTAATGGAGAACATGATAGAACGTCAACTTCGCCAGTCACCCACTTTAAGAATTTCTCTATAGGTATCGAAGACGGAAGTCCCAATACAACTTCATGTACATTATCACCCTTGCTGTTTGCACTATGCAGGATCGCCCCTGCACCAAGTGCCGCAGTAAAGCTGATTAAGTTTCCCCTAAAAGTGAAATCAATTTTGCCAGCTCGAGCTTTTTCGCGCAAATATTTTACAGGGCCGTCTAATATTTTTTTACCGTGATTAATAAGAGCTACGTGATCACATAGTTCATCAACACTTGACATATCATGGGTCGAAAGCAATATCGTAGTGCCATGTTCATCCCTTAACCTTATGATTTCTCGACGAATACGAGCTGCATTAATGGGATCGAATCCACTCAGCGGTTCATCTAAAATGAGGAATTTAGGTTTATGGATTACGGCGACAATAAACTGAATTTTTTGGGCCATACCCTTACTTAAATCAGAAACCTCCTTATTCCACCATCCATCAACTTCAAGCCTTTCAAACCAATCCACAAGTTCCTTCTTAGCAACAGCCTTGCTCATCCCTCTAAGCCGAGCAAAATACATCGCCTGCTCACCAACCCTCATATTCTTATAAAGCCCTCTCTCTTCGGGTAAGTACCCCACTTCATTAATATGTTCTGCAGATAATCCTTTTCCGAAAAAAGAAATAGACCCATGATCAGGGCCAGTTATCCCAGCAACCATTCTTATCATGGTGGTTTTACCCGCTCCATTAGGACCTAGCAACCCGAAAATACTTCCTTGAGGAACACGTAAACTTACTCCATCTAATGCTGTATGATCGCCATACTGTTTACGAACTTCTAAAAGTTCAAGTGCCAATGGTGTAGAGTTGTTTTCTGTGTTCATGAGAATAAATCGCGAACTTTTTCAAAAAAGCCACGTTCGCTATGATCTGGTTCAGGTTGAAAGTTAGCCGATTCTTTCAAATTTTCCAAGGCTTTACGTTCCTCTTTTGTAAGAGTCTTAGGAGTCCAAACATTTATGTTCACAAGCAAATCTCCATTTCCGTAAGAATCTACCGAGGGGAGACCTTTACCTCTTAATCTGATTAATTTTCCGCTTTGAGTTCCTGCCTCTATTTTTACTTTTGCTTTACTTGATAGAAGTGGAATTTCTGCGGAAGATCCCAGTGCCGCGTCTATAAAACTTATGTACAGATCGTGATGGAGATTTTTTCCGTTGCGTTGGAATTCTTTGTGATCAAGTTCCTCCACCACAATCAATAAATCTCCAGACACTCCACCTATTGGTGCTCCGTTTCCTTGGCCTCTCATAACAAGTTGAATTCCATCTTCAACTCCAGCTGGGATATCAATTGTTACAACCTCATCCTCTCTTGTCATACCATTAGAATCGGTGCCAGAAGGCTTAGAAGTAATAGAATAACCAGTACCACCACATGAGGGGCAAGTAGATGCTGTTTGCATAGCACCTAAAATCGTATTCGTGACTCTAGTTACTTGACCCGTTCCACGACATTGACCACAATCTGAGTGCTCAATTCCACTGGCTTGAACAAGCTTAGCAACCTTAATTTTCTTCTTTGTACCAGTCGCAATTTCCTCGAGAGTTAATTTTACTTTAATTCTCAAATCAGCTCCTTTCATTTGGCGTCTGCGACCACCTCGACCTCCACCGCCGCCGAATCCACCGCCACCGAATCCACCTCCACCTCCACCGAAGATGTCTCCAAACTGACTGAATATATCCTCCATATTCATATTGTGACCTCCGCCTCCGCCAGCTGCACCTTTCATCCCCGCGTGACCAAACCTATCGTATTGCCCCTTCTTCGTTTCATCACTCAGAACCTCATACGCTTCAGCTGCTTCTTTAAATTTTCCTTCTGCACTCGGATCATCCGGGTTTTTATCCGGGTGATGTTTTAATGCGAGTTTTCTGTATGCTTTCTTAACCTCTGAACCCGAAGCTGACTTACTTAGCCCTAGTACATCATAGTAATCACGTTTTGCCATCTTTTCTAAACTTAAAAGTATTATTGGCCTATGACCACCTTAGCGTATCTCAAAACCTTGTCACCTAACTTATATCCACTCTCCACAACATCCACAATTTTCCCTTTTAACTTAGGTGTAGGAGCAGGGATATTTGTGATCGCTTCATGGTAGTCCACGTTAAAATCATCTCCAGCTTTAACGTCCATAACCTTGAGACCTTTTGATGTAAGAGTCGATTCTAATTTTGCATGGATTAGTTTCAATCCCTCTTGCATAGCTGCAGCATCATCTGATGCGTTTTTATCAGCTCTTTCGAAATCATCAATTAGAGGTAATAATTTCACTAGTACATCTTGAGAAGCAGTCATGATAAGATCAGCTCTCTCTCGCATAGTTCTCTT
>TARA_B110000459_G_scaffold68934_1_pt1 | contig 13707 bp, 7 predicted proteins | sample TARA_B110000459 | Tara Oceans TARA_B110000459 (sample SAMEA4398296) | marine metagenome | biome: Polar Biome; feature: [SRF] surface water layer (ENVO:00010504); material: water (ENVO:00002006), including particulate matter (ENVO:01000060) such as... | depth 5 m | reverse complement strand
CCATATCTTTACTCCTACTAGCTACTGAGACTACAAGACTAGATTGGCCAAAATGGGTACGTAGTTTTACTAGAGGTATTCTTGGAAGAGATTCTAGATTCGCTGGTTTTTTGACTGCAACCGCATTTTTCCTATTATCCGGATTCTACGGATGGGCGGTATTCACTCTACCTGCTAGGTCGCCTATTGGAATCCCCGACGCAAGTTTACTTTTGCCCAGTCTCGCAGGTCTTTTCGGTATTGCAAATCTACTAGATATCTATGCCACTACATCTCATATTCCTCCACAAAAAGAAGATTGGTCATTACCTCCAATAAAGCCACTTATCGTTCCGTGTTTCTGGTCGGGCGTTGCTGGTGCATCTATGGGGGTACTGCCAGGTATGACCGCATCACAAGCCACAGTACTGGTAATGGGTGGAAGAAATGTTGCCGCTAAAATCCAAGGTAAAGAAGGATATGGAATGGACTGGGAAACCAGAAAGTTAACTGAACTAACAGATGATGAGTTATTGGAAATTGCAATGGCTGAGGCTGAAGGTGATGTTGAAGGTCCTCAAACAAAACAAGATCTCGAAGTTATTGCGATATTATCTGCAGTAAATACCGCTGTTACTGTCATGGTTCTGGGATTCTTGTATATTATCGGACGTTCACGTTCAGGTGCAACTCTTGCTTTGAAACTGATGTATCCTATCGATACTTGGTCATCGGCTCAGCCAACTGCTGATTTCATTCGATTGATGGCCATCACAGTTGCTGCTGGTATGATGGCAATGCCTATCATCAGAGTTGTTGGTAAAGGTATGCTTCGATTGCACGCTGCAATACCTCTTCAGCAAATGGTCATGGGAGTAATAATTTTCGTTGCCGCCCTTGTTTGGTTCACTACAGGCTTTGTCGGAATTGGGGTACTAATCATTGGTACAATACTAGGGTTACTCCCTCCTAGAATTGGAATTAGAAGAAGCCATGGAATGGGAATCATCATCGTTCCAATCATGATTTACACATTTAATCAAGTCCAAGACGCATTTGGATTCCTATGAATTAATATTACCCGGTATGCAAAAGAGATATGCCCTTTGACTATCCCCGCCTATTTGAAGAGGTCTTCTTATGCACACACGAAAATTACCTTTCGCGCTTGTTTCCCTAATGCTTATTTCGTCATTGGTACCTTTATTCGAGTCAAACGAATCTAGTACTCTTGAATCTCAAGAGGTGATTTTACAATCTAGTTCTATTGCTTGCCTAGGAGATGTTTGCCTCAATGAAGTACTACCAAACCCAAATGGAAATGACAATGCTGCATGGCCTGCTGGCGAGTGGGTGGAAATTCATAACAATGGTACTATGAGCGTAGATATTAGCGGCTGGTACATTGAAAATAAGGTTCAAAAGCAGATGATTTTCAATTCGACTACCATAGTTGATTATGATTCTGCAAATTCAGCTTCGTGGACAATTTCGCCGGGAGATTACATGGTTATCTCTAGAAATGCAATGTCTAATGCTATGTTTTACCTTTCCAACTCTAACGATATAATTACTCTATTTGATTCATTGGGAAGTCAGATAGATGTTGCCTCATGGACATTCTCAAGTAGCGCACCTTCAGGCACCAGTTTGCAAGAAGACCCTAACGACCCTACTGCGTACTGGGTTGAGACAAATAATACAACTCCTGGAGGCGATAATGGAGGTGCACCAAGTGGTGGACCAACAATTTATTCAACAGATATCAAAATTAATGAAGTCATGTCAAATCCTTGGCCTTCTGAGGATAGTGATGTTTGGCCTGGTGGAGAATGGATTGAGATTCTAAATACTGGTAGCGAAGTAATTGACTTGACTGGTTGGCATGTTGAAGATAATGCAGGAAATCAAATCATGATAGATGTTACTCATTTGATTGGCTCTGATAGTTTAATTACTGAATCCTTCTACATAGCAGGCGGCCATACAAGAATCATTACAGTAAATGGTTCTTCTAATTCCGGATTACTCAATAACGGTGTCGAGCAATTATCTCTAAAACTACCAAATGGTAGTATTACTCATATTGTCGACTGGACTGATACTGTCAATGGTTACTCACTTTCCTATGATTCAACTACTGAAAGTATGTTTTATTCTTCCTATCCAAGTTTAAACCAAACCAATCCTCTCCCTATCGATGAACTATCACCTTCACCTGCCGATGTTCGCTTTACTGAAGTAATGCCGCACTCTTATTCTAATGGAACAACATTCCCGGATGGAGAGTGGATTGAAATTCACAACTCAGGAACAAGTACAGTCGACCTCCTTGGATGGACTATTACTGATGGGATGGGCAATGTAACAACACTTGACCCTGTTTCTTTGGTTTTTAACAATACACAAGGTTCTACTGATATTGCTCCAGATGGAAGAAGATTAGTACAATTTACTGGCGAAACTAGATTGTGGGATTACTATAATCATCTAATCCTAATGGATACAAGCGGCTCGATAAACGATGTAGCATGGTATTCTAATGATTATGGAGTAAATACATCTCTAATTCGAAATACAAATCCAGCAAATGCTTGGATGCCATCATCTTGGATTACCCCTGGGCAACCTGAACCAGGCTCTGGACCAGTTTCTACTAGCGATATAACATTCACAGAAATAATGGCTGATAGTACAGGCGCAGATACCCAAAGTTGGCCACTTGGAGAATGGATTGAGATATACAATAATGATTCTTCTGTAGCTGATGTTGATGGTTGGAAATTAAAAGCCAACAATCGAAACTTCGTTATTGATGCATTCAATCTACCTTTACAATCTGATACTTTGATCCAACCGGGTGAAGTAGCCTTAATTGCATTAAATGGAACGAGTTCGTTCTATCTCAAACAAAGTAATGATATCATTACTATCGTTGATTCAATGGGTTCAATCGTCGACCTTGCAGGATGGAATGAAACCAATCAAAATCAATCATTAGTTCCTCCTCTTACCAGTCATTCAGGCTACGCCTCCCAGACAGCAAGTGGCCTTTCAGGGTGGGTTCCTTCAGCCTGGCAGACGCCAAACGAAGTTAATCCAATTTGGCCACAATACTCCGACTCAGATAATCTACTAATCACTGAATTTATGGCATCTTGTTCTTCAAATTCTGAATTTGATTGGATCGAATTCTATAACAATGACTCCGCTCCGATCAATCTAAGTCGTTGGAGAGTAGACTCATCACTTGGTCATCGGGAATTTATCACTACAATGGCAACAATTGGTGACATAGGTACTGACTTAACGGCCCCTAATAATCAATCTACAACTTTGGCTAGCGGCGAATATGCAATTGTTAAATTTGATAAATCATTACTCATGGATGACCACAATATATCGCTATACAACCCTGATGGTGATATGATTGACCACTTTTCCATCGGAACTAATTCTCTATGCCAGTCTAAGATCATCTCTTCACAAGGTTGGGCGGATTCACCTTGGAGTACTCCGGCACTAGCCAATCCTGATTCAAGCAATCTTGCTAATGCAGGTGACATCATATTCACTAGACTAATGACACAAGGTAGCAATGATGATGTCAGCAACTCAGAATTTATGGAAATTCGTAACATTGGAGATTCAGTAGCATATTTGACTGGATGGACTTTCGATGTTAGTGCAGGTGGAACGACCAACACCTATACCATAGATCAGTTAACAATCCCTACAGAATCATCTGTTGTTTTGGCCAATGATGCAATTGGAATATGGGTGAGCGAATCATCACCTATCGCATTAGATAATATCGAATATCTATCATTTGTTGAAGTATTAGGAGAAAATATCCTCATCCCTGACTCTGGTGCTGCGATACATATCAAAGATGCAAGCGGTATGATATCTGACTCCGTTGTCTATGATAACGGCCCTGCTCAAGCAGAAGGATGGTCTGGACAATCTGTAAGCCCACCACGTAATGGCATCAACATGATAGTATATGTCAGGGGAGATGGTTGTGATTATCTACCAGATACAGATACTGCGATAGATTGGAATTACCGATGGAGTGTTTTGGGTGCAAGTAACTTTTGCTCCGAGACACAATTTAGTGGAATGAGTACAATCACTCCACTAATAGGACCACAAGACGGCTTGTTGGACTTACTAAATTGGATTGATGGGGCTACAACTTCACTTGAAGTACATATCTATCAAATGCAAGAACCAAGATTGGTTCAAGCCTTGATCAATGCCGCTTCTAATGGTATAGAAGTAAAAGTTCTACTCGATGAAGGCTGTGCATGTACAAATATTTGGTCATATAATGATATGCAGTTACAATATGGATTTGCTAGTGAACTTGACAATGCTGGGGCTGAAGTATACTGGTTTGGCGGCGAAAGTGACCAACCATACCTATACATTCACAGTAAAGTTGCAGTTAGAGACGGAAATAGTACTTGGATGTCTTCAGGAAACTGGAAATCATCATCACAACCTGCACCTGGAGTTAGAGGCAATGTTGAGTGGAGTGTCATAATTGATAATCAGCAACTAGCTGAAGTTGTGATGCAGCAAATGGACTTTGACACTAATTCTCAACTAGACCACATTACGGAATACAAATCCTCTGATGAGCCATCTGATTGGACAATGCCCGGTATTCAATCGATAAGCAGTGGTGGATTAGCAACTTCATACTCTGTGGATGCAAGCGGAGAAGTTCTAACCTGCCCTAATAATTGTATTACTGGAATTACTAATTTGATTGATAGTGCTTACTATGAAGTAGTGCTTTCACAGCAAACCCTAGATGTCGATTGGTATTGGGGTTGGGGTCAAGAAAGTCCAGTCATTCAATCGATGTATCAGGCAGCCAAGCGCGGTGTAGCAGTACGAGTCATAATCAATGGTGCATACTTAGATGATGATGACCAAGGCATAGTTGACTTACTGAATGAAGTATGGAATGGAACTGAAGGCTTAGATGCATCAGCAGTTGTGATGAGTGAAGATGATGATGTTTCAAAACTTCACAACAAAGGAATCATTGTTGATGAAAAGAGTGTTTTAGTTTCCTCGATAAATTTGGGAAGTTCGGCAATGAATAGAAATCGTGAGATGGGTGTTATTATCCATTCTGAAACTATCGCTCAAATCTACAAAGATGCATGGAATGTTGATTGGAATCGAGTTGATAATGTGACTGATACCGATCAAGATGGACTGATTGACAAGTGGGAATTACCTAATGGATTAAACCGTACCAAGAGAGTACTAGACTCAGGAATCACTGAAGACATGTATGACGCTGACGGTGATGGATTATCTAATCTAATTGAATATAACCAAGGTGGCCATCCACTATTAGCAGATACCGATGGAGATTGTATTAGAGATGATGTTGAAATCGCTTGGGCACAAAGTACAGCGCTTGACCCGAGTATAGTTACTGTATCTCCTTATGATGCATTGAATTTGGCAGATGCTGATGGAGATGGTGTCAATGAATCTACTGCTCTAGGGTGTGATTTGGGAGGGATCGAAATACCAGGAAACTCAACTGATAATCAAACATTAGACCCTGTTGGCGATGAAGATGGAGATGGGATTCTAAACGAAGTTGATATTTGTTCTGAAACTCCAGAAGGCACACCTACCGATGCAGAAGGTTGTTCCAATAAGCAACGTATGGATTTAGCTGATGCAAGTAAGGGAGAAAATGATGACTCTGGAACCAAGACTATGCTCTGGATAATGCTTGCTGCAGGAATACTTGCCGCTGGAGCATTTGGAATTCTCAAGCAATTAGAATCAAAGGCTGAATCTGAAAAAGACTTGGTTTCAATTGAGGAACAGGAAAGAATGCTTGCTGAGAGTTCGGGCTTAGCACCTGAGACTCAATGGGATATGCCAGTTCTTGATGGCAGTGGTTCAGAAAGCGAAGAAGTGAGTTCTGGGTCAAACCTTTCATCTGAAGACCTAGCTAAATGCCCAGGATGGGATGAAGAAACTATTCAGTCATATCTAGACCAAGGATGGACGATAGACCAACTTGCTGAATATTATGCAGAACAGTTAGAATAACTTACCAATAAGCGTAAGTTTGACAAGGGACTTATCGTTAGGGGCATTTGAGAAGCATGCGTTATACCACTAGTAACCCAATTATGACTCAGAACTTTTGGTCAAATATCACTGGTCAAAATACTATGACTTTCCAAGGTACAATTGGTAAATTGGCATATCTGTTAAGCATAGTAACAATCACTGGAATTATTTCAGCCTATTTGTCACTCGATGCACTAGCATCAGGCAATTCATCAGTCATCAGTGGCTTGACTTGGGGTGGAATTTTAGGTAGCGTTGTAGTCGCTTTGATGCTTGGATTTATGCGTCCTGCTAATCCAGCTCCTCTGATGACCATTTATGCGGTTCTAATGGGTATGTTTGTTGGTTCAATTTCTCTTCTTTTTGAAGCATTTTACTCGGGAATAATTATTCAAGCAGCCTTTGGGACAGTATTTATTACTGGTGCAATGCTTTTCATTTACTCATCTAGAGTTATCAAACCAACACCTACATTCAACAAAGTAATCGGTAGCCTCACAGTATCGATTATGCTAATGTATGCAGTATCAATCATGTTCACAATGTTTACGCCTTTTGAGATCCCCTACCTACATACTTCTGGGCCTATTGGAATTGGAATCACACTATTTATCCTCACAATAGCCGCACTGAGTTTGATTTCTGACTTTGGATTTATTGAATCCGGTGTTAAGATGAATGCTCCAAAAAGTGCTGAATGGTGGGGTGCCTTTGGAGTACTTGTCACCATAATCTGGATTTATATCGAAATGGTGCGCTTACTCTCTAAACTGAGAGATTGATTATCACTAACCTGCTGACCTACAATGTCAAAGTGGATATTCTTAATTCTAGCAATAGTGGCTGAAGTAGTTGGTACATTATTTCTTAAATCTACAGAGGGATTCACTAAACTATGGCCTTCCACAATAGTCGTAATAGGCTATTGTACAGCCTTTTATTTTCTATCGCTAACACTAGACTCAATTCCAATTAGTGTAGTTTATGCGGTCTGGTCAGGTGTAGGAATTGCCGCTATAACCGTTGTTTCTGTATTGTTTTTAGACCAAAAGTTAGACCTTGCAGCAATGATAGGTTTGAGTCTAATTATTGCAGGGGTTGTAGTTCTACGTTTATACAGTGAAGCATCTGTTGAATGATTATAATCGATGTTTTTACTGACACATTAGGGTAGAATTGAAACACTATCGACCATACCGCCATATTGATAACATGACTCGAACTATTCCTGTAATCGATTTTGATGATTTCAATTCTAGTGATGATAAAAAGTCGAATCAATTTATCCAAGCGGTAGGAGACTCACTCAAAGACATTGGATTCTTTGCACTAAAGAATCATGGTATACCCATTGATTTAATTGAACAATCATATATTCAAGGTGATGCGTTTTTCAGTTTGGATGAGGTCACTAAGAGAACTTATTTACAACCCGAAATATCACATCAAAGAGGATATACTGCATTTGGAATCGAACATGCTAAAGATAATCCTGCACCTGACCTGAAAGAGTTTTGGCAGAACGGCCGTAGCCATGATGGAAGTGAAACACTACCAAATTATCCACTAAACGTATGGCCAAATGATAAAGTCCCAGATTTTGAATCAGTGATTGATGGATTGTATAATCGTATGGAATCGTTATCTCAAGACCTATTATCAGCATGTAGTACTTACCTTGGAAAAAGTCAACAATGGTTAGGCGAAATGACAGATCGAGGAAATACAATAATGCGAATTATTCACTACCCTCCTCTTGGAGAGAGTACACCAGCTGGAGCAGTTCGTTCTGCTGCCCATGAAGATATAAATTTCATCACACTACTGGTAACTGCTACTGCGGATGGACTCGAAGTAATGGACCATGATGGTAGTTGGATTAAGGTTGAAGGTGATGCAGAATGTATCATTGTAGATTCAGGAGATATGCTACAAAATCTAACTAACGGTCTGTTCAAATCTACCACTCATCGTGTCGTGAATCCAAGTTCTAAGTCTGAAAGGAGATTCTCTATGCCTATGTTTGTCCATCCTAGAAATCAAATTGATTTATCGCCGAAGCCGGAATTTATTGAAATGACCGGTGGAACCTCACATTACCAATCTATCACTGCTGGTGAATACCTTCACCAAAGATTGGTTGAAATCGGATTGGCAGGAAATGATGATTGATATGGAACTAGTGAAAGTCGATAAATTGATTTCTTCAGTAGAGTCCAATCAAATGATGAATCTAGACCATCTTGCTGAATTCATAACAGGTGTCGCAAATCATAGTATACCGGTAAAGAAGATCGAAAAATGGCTAAAAGCAGTACATTCAAATGGTATTTCTGTAAAAGAAACTACTATTCTTACAAGGAATATGATGCAGTCAGGTGCTGTTCTTGATTGGCCAGATAATAAATTGGTAGTTGACAAACATAGTACTGGAGGAGTTGGTGACAAAATGTCGTTGATTTTAGCACCAGCACTTGCTGCTTGTGGTGCTAAAGTTCCGATGCTAGCAGGAAGAGGACTAGGGCATACTGGAGGAACTATAGACAAATTAGAATCTATTCCTGGGTTTAATTGCTCCTTGACTCCTAAAGAAATGCAGAAACAGATTGCAGATATTGGCTGCTGTATCGCTGCTCAAAATGATGCAATTGCTCCTGCTGATGGTTTGCTCTATGCGATACGTGATGTCACTCATACCATCGATAGTATTCCACTTATCACGGCCTCAATAATATCTAAAAAAGCAGCGGAAGGGCTTGGCTCATTGGTTCTCGATGTAAAATGCGGTTCTGCAGCATTCATGAAAACTAAGTCTGATGCTGAAGAATTGGCTAAATCCATGGTTGGTGCTGCAAAAGGTCTTGGAATCAATACTACTGCTCAAATAACTCAAATGGACTATCCCATTGGCAATTATGTAGGTAATTCATTAGAAGTAATAGGTAGTATCGAAATTCTACAGGGTATGGGTTCTAAAGATACAAGAGAATTAGTGGTTATGCAAGGATCTGCACTATTGGTTCAAAGTGGAATTGCTCAAAATAATCTAAAAGGAAACGAAATGATAGAAGAGGTTCTTAGTAATGGTCTAGCACTACAATATTTTGAAAAAATGTGTGTAGCGCAGGGGGTGAAGGGAAGTATTGCCAAAGAACTTATTGAAAATCCTAGAAATGTTTTAGCCAAATCATCGCTGGTGACTAAAGTTAGCGCTCCAAAGTCAGGATATGTCTCGAAAATCAATTCAATGGCTATGGCGGATATCGCCAGACAACATGGGGCTGGAAGATTTGCAATAGAAGATGAAATAATATTTGATGTTGGTTTCAAGATTTTGGTAGACCATGGACAACATGTCAGTTCTAAGCAAATATGGCTAGAATTCCATCATAATCAAAGTTTGAGTGAATCGGAAATGGCTTTGCTTAACAGTATTTTAGAGTTAGATGATAGGCAACCTCGAGTTAAATCTAGACTCATAAGCACTATTTCATAAATCTAAAATATCCGAAGTCGTCATAAAGGAGGGGTTACTCGGCCACGTTGCCGATTTAGCTTAGCTGGTGGAGCGTGGGACTGTTAATCCCAAGGTCAAGGGTTCGAACCCCTTAATCGGCGCCATTATCAAAGGTATCAGATTATTCTATTTTTTCCTAAAATCAGCGCCGAGGAAATATTTGCTTATTGTTCTATTATTTACTAATCCTAAACTAAACGCACTGACAGACCACCAGAATAATTCTAATACAAGCCAACAAATAATAAAAATTATAGCAAATTCTAATATTGATGATACTTGTAGAATTAGGGAAATTAAAGATGAAAGAATTAACGAAATAGCAATATCATACAACCTTCCTAAGCATAACCAAAAACGGCAGATTCTCATTAGAGAATTATTCATCAGTTATGGTAATCAAATTCACTATAAAAGGTAAATTGATATCATTACCTATTGCGTAGGTAATCTTCACCATACCAAGCCCACTGTTCTAGAGACCAACCTGGTGGAAGTCCTTCAGGTGGTAACGGTGGATGAATTGTAGAAACTGGGGCCGTAACTGGAAATGAGTCAATATTTGTCATGACCGGTAAGAATTCAGAATGGCCTAAAGGAATCTTAGTTTTATTACGTCTTGTAAAGAGTATTCCTATAACTGCTATTGTAATTACAACAAATGCCAAAATACCGACTATGGCTAATGATGAAGAATCATCCTCTACCTCTGAGAGTGTTGCATCCAAAGGATAAGCATCTGAATTATCTCCAACTCCATCATCATCTGTATCTATCCATTCGGTTGTATCTGAAGGGAATTTATCTAGGGAGTCATCCCAACCATCACCATCTGTATCTAAGCACCCGAAGCGCTGCTTAGTCGAATTACCAAAAGTATCGGGGCATGAGTCAGGGAAGTTGCCATCGATTGCATCTCCAAAGCCATCAGCATCTCTGTCAGAGTATTGTGACTCATCTTCAGGGAAAGAATCGTTAATATCTGACCATCCATCACCATCAGAATCTTTACATCCAAACATATCAAGAGTCGAAGTACCATATTCATCTGTACAACCATCAGGCTGGAAACCGGTTTCTTCATCACCATAGCCGTCATAATCAGCATCAGCATTTTGAGTTGGATCATCGGGGAATGAATCTGCACCCGAACTTATTCTCCAATAGGTATCAGCATCTGACCATCCATCACCATCTGAGTCTACACATCCCATACGGTCTTGAGTAGAAGTTCCCGCTACATTGACACAGAAGTCCCCTTCAAAACCTTGAATCAAATCACCATAACCATCACTATCCGAATCATACCATTGGGTTGGCTCTAGTGGGAAATCATCGATTACATCTGCATAATCATCACCATCAGTGTCAATACAACCCTTTGCCGTACCTACACTGTCACCAACAATAGTCGGACAGTAATCATCAACATCTAGGAAACCATCATTGTCATCATCTAAATCCTCTCCTAAGTCTTCACAACCGTCTCGGTCGATATCTGTCAAGGCAGTTGAGGTAAATACTAGTCGGCTTGTTGGACATGTGTCGGTTTGAGTATCTGCAACTACGCAGAATAAATCTTCAGTAGCGCCATCACAAATCATATCATCATCATCATCCAAGTCTTCACCAAGGTCTCTACAACCATCACGGTCATAATCAGTTTGAGTTCCAGAAGTCCAGTCGATTTCACCCATTGGACAAGAATCATCTGTATCGGTAAGTCCATCATTATCGTCATCAAGGTCTTCTATCGTATCATGACAACCATCCATATCATGATCATTAAAGGCTGCTGAGACCCAATCCTTCTTACCTGCCATACACAGGTCTGAATCATCTTCAACACCATCATTATCATCATCTTGGTCACAAGCATCACCAAATGAGTCACCATCATAATTTCCTTGTTGAGCATTGGCTATGAATGGACAATTATCAGCATCGTCTAGAACACCATCAGCATCTACATCAAAATAAGGGTCAATTCTAACAACTTGGTCTTTCCCATTATCTACGAAGTATAGGTGACCATCTGGACCAATTTCTAGACCCATTATGAAATAAGCAGAGGTTTGAATTGTATCTATTTCTTCTCCGCTTTTACCGTTATCTGATAAATCATAAGCAGTTATTTTCCCATTACCGTTTTGTGAAACGAAAAGAGTATCTCCATCTAATGCAATTCCCGAAGGTGCACTAAGACCGCTATCAAGAATACCCCATTCCATACCAGTCTTTCGTTTGTATTGAGCTAGAGGTTCTAACCTTGATGGGTCGTTCATGATATCTATTGTATTTACAGAAGTATCATCTGTGTTTACCCATAATACTCGATTAGCACCAGTATCGGCAATGTAAAGGATTCCAGAGTCCTTGTCTAAGATCATATGTCCTGGAATACCTCCATCTCTTGTCAATTGAATATCGGAGTAACGATGAACAATTCCATCTGAATGGTCGTCTTGACCAGTGTCATGATCTTCTTGGAAATCATAGTAAACCAATTCCCCATAGTAGCCATCAAAGTACCAGTAGGCATTACCGCTATCGTGGGCAATTCCCATTCCATCTGGTGATTCATGATTCATATCGATATGGCTACCAAGTAAGCCATTTCCATTATTTTGATTCTCTACAGCATAATGGTTTAGTGATGATGGCCACAATGTTGGTCCCATGAACTGATTAGGAGAGCCAAGTCCACAGTAAGTATTCTGGGTTTCCTGAGCTGAACCCCATTGCCAATCAAATTCAGAATCATATGAGCCGAAGGCGATAGCACTGACTTCCTCAAGGAAATGATTACTGTTTGAATCTTCTCTTGTTTCAGCATTTTGAGTAGAAAGACCGGTATCATGGACAATAGTCATACTATCATCCCCTCTATTAGCAATCCATAGTTCATCGGTACGACCAGGATGGAATTCCAGGTCCCTTGGGTCATTTAGACCATCGGATGAGTCTACGATTACTACTTCCTCAAACCCTGTACCAAACTGATTTACAATATTAGATTCTTCAGATGCTTGTACATTGGAAACCAAAGAAAACATCAAGATACTGAGGATAAATAGACTGGTTCGCTTCCTTGCCATGGTGTTGGGATTTAGTGAATGGTTTTGATACCTTGCTTAATCAGTTCACACATCATCTTAATTCTTATTGAAAGAAAATTAGCAATTGCTTAGGATTTACACTTATAAAAGGTTAAACAATAGATGTTTCTGGCAATGTTATGAACAGAAAGATTGCTATGCTTTTTTGCCTACTAATGATAAGCGCACCCATTGCTGGATGCGTAGATGGAGGAGATGAAACCTCTCCTGAAGGAAACGAATCACAACTTTCTGATTGGAATGTTCACTTTGTTGCAACTGCTTCTGATTTGCCAGTATGCGACGAGGTAACAAACGGAAGACTATACTATATCGAATCTACTGAAGAATTCCAAGTTTGTAAAACTGCAGGTTGGGAAGTAATTGCAATTCAAGGCGCTGATGGTGCTGATGGCATGAACGGAACTGATGGACAAGATGGAACTTCTGGTGCTGATGGCATAAACGGAACTGATGGTGCTGCTGGAACTGATGGTGCTACTGGCGCTGATGGTGCAGACGGAACTAATGGACAAGATGGTGCTACTGGCGTTGCTGGTACAGATGGTATGAACGGTGCTGATGGCCAAGATGGTGTTTCCACATTGATCAGAGTCCTTTCTAGTACATCTTGTACTACTGGAGGCAATACATTTGAAATTGGTGATGATACTAACGGCGACGGTGTGTTAGACCTTACTGAAGTTATTCTTACATTAGATATCTGTAATGGTGCTACTGGCTCTCCAGGTGCTGATGGTGCAGACGGAACTAATGGACAAGATGGCGCTGATGGTGCTCAAGGACCTGCTGGCTCTCCAGGTGCTGATGGTGCTCAAGGACCTGCTGGCTCTCCAGGTGCTGATGGTGCTCAAGGACCTACTGGCTCTCCAGGTGCTGATGGTGCTCAAGGACTTGCTGGTGCAGACGGAACTAATGGACAAGATGGCGCTCCTGGTGCTCAAGGACCTGCTGGCGCTCCTGGTGCTCAAG
>TARA_B110000459_G_scaffold192762_1_pt1 | contig 13717 bp, 9 predicted proteins | sample TARA_B110000459 | Tara Oceans TARA_B110000459 (sample SAMEA4398296) | marine metagenome | biome: Polar Biome; feature: [SRF] surface water layer (ENVO:00010504); material: water (ENVO:00002006), including particulate matter (ENVO:01000060) such as... | depth 5 m | reverse complement strand
TCAGAACGAATTGTAGACATCGATGTCTCTGCAGAAATGCAAGAGAGCTTCCTGGAGTACTCGTACTCGGTTATCTACTCAAGAGCCCTCCCGGATGCAAGGGACGGGCTAAAGCCTGTGCAGCGAAGAATTATTTACCAAATGGGCGAAATGGGACTCAAGTCTGACCGCGGACATGTGAAGTCCGCCAGAGTCACCGGTGAGGTGATGGGCAAGTTACACCCTCACGGTGACCAGGCAATATACGACGCTCTAGTGAGAATGTCGCAGACGTTCTCATTGCGCCTACCTCTGATTGACGGTCATGGAAACTTTGGAAGCCTTGACGACGGTCCGGCTGCCGCAAGATATACCGAAGCCCGCCTTGCCAAGGCTGCAGAGGCGCTTAATCAGAGCCTCGATGAAGACGTAGTCGACTTCACGCCTAACTACGATGCGCAATTGACTGAGCCCTCAGTGTTGCCCGCCGCCTTCCCAAACCTGCTTGTCAACGGCGCCAGCGGGATTGCCGTGGGAATGGCCACCAATATGCCGCCACACAATTTGAGAGAGGTTGTTGCCGCACTGCACTTGCTGATTAAGAACCCAGAAGCCTCTCTAGACCAAATAATGGAAGTTCTACCTGGTCCAGATCTACCCGCCGGCGCCGTGGCTCTCGTCGGCGAAGGCCTGAGAGAGGCCTATCAGACCGGAAGAGGTACTTTTCGCACCCGAGCAAAGATCTCGGTTGAGATGGTGGGTCCACGACGCACAGGATTAGTAGTGACTGAGCTTCCCTACCTGGTCGGCCCAGAACGCGTCATAGAGAAAATACGAGACGCAGTTACCTCAAAGAAGCTTGAGGGAATCCACAACGTCGTTGACCTAACCGATCGTGAAAACGGACTGCGTCTAATCATTGAACTGAAAACCGGATTCGACCCTGCATCCGTCATTGATGCGCTTTACCGCTTGACGCCAATCGAAGAGAGCTTCGGCATAAATAACGTTGCCCTAGTCGAAGGCCGGCCACAGCAAATGCCACTAAAAGCTCTTCTCGAGGTCTACCTCAAGCACCGCATTAGTGTCACTACTCGACGGAGCAAGAATCGACTAGACCGCAGAATGGGCAGGCTCCATCTGCTTGATGGCCTGGCGATTGCGGTACTAAACATCGACGAAATCATAGAAGTCATAAGAACTTCCGACACGGCCGATGCTGCTCGCGACCGCCTGAGAACGGTGTTTGATCTCTCGGAGCTGCAATCTGATTATATTCTGGAGCTCCGGCTTCGACGGCTCACAAGATTCAGCCTTATTGAACTAGAGACAGAGGCCGACACCTTGCGAAAAGAAATCGCAAACCTCCAGCAACTCCTTAGTAGCGACGAGCTTGTAAAAAGGCTGGTGTCCAAAGAGCTTGACGAAGTCGCTGAGGAGTTTGGAGACGCTAGGCGAACTCGATTGATCGACGCAGAGGGGGTCACTATCTCTCGAAAGCCAGTTCAGGTAACTCAACTCGAGGACTCCCCCGCAATGGTGACCCTCGACGCAATGGGCAATCTTTTCCGCAGCGAGCCTGCATCTCATTCAGGAGCAGGAAGGTCCCTCACAACTTCACTCAGGAAGGACATTGGCCTAGTTACCTCCAGGGGGCGAATAATAAGAGTGCACGTTTCCGATTTACCTGCCCTGTCCGCCGGTGTCTCGACAAATGCTTCCAGTGCCGACAAGTTCCTTGGGCTATCCAGTGAATCAGTCGTTGGGTTGGCGGACTGGCTCAGTGACAAAACCTACGCGATTGGAACTACTAACGGCGTTGTAAAGCGCCTAACCGGACCGTTTCCTGACAAAGATGAGACCGAAGTGATCGGGCTAAAAGATGGTGACAAGATTGTCGCCTTTACAGTAGCTGAGAATGACTCGGAGCTTTGTTTCGTGACAAGCAACGCCAATCTGCTGATCTTTCCTGCATCATCGGTGCGCCCTCAGGGGCTGAGTGCTGGTGGCATGTCGGGTATCAGTTCGACTGATTCGCGCGTCATCAGTTTTGGCGTAGTTGATTCAGAGTCACACCTTGTGACAGCCGCGAACTCGTCGTTAGCCCTAGGTTCCACGGATCCTGGCGCCATAAAAGTTACTCCAGTTGCCAACTACCCGAGAAAAGGCCGAGGGACCCAGGGCGTTAGATGCCAGCGCTTCTTGAAAAATCAGGACCAACTATATTTTGCTGGCCTGTGCTCGAAGACCCCAGTCCTCCTAAACCTGGATGGTTCTGAAATGGACGCGGTAGAGATAGACCAGCGTAGGGACGGCAGCGGACTACCCGCCGATGACTACCTGGCCGCAGCCTTCTAAGCGTCGATTTTCTCTCTGTCAAAATCATCCGCGGAGTCAACGATAAAGTCTCGCCGAGGGGCCACTTCGTTGCCCATGAGTAACTCAAAGGTTCGCTCTCCAGCTGCCGCGTCGACGGCAGTGATGCGGCGTAGCATGCGATTCGAAGGCTGCATCGTTGTCTCAGCCAGCTGATCGGCATCCATCTCGCCGAGGCCCTTATAGCGCTGAATAGGCTGCTTGTAAGTCTTACCAGCCTTCTCGAGACTTCTTAGAAGGTCAGTCAACTCTTGCTGTGAGTATGTATAGATGACTTCTTTATTACGGCCCGCAGTCTCCACTCGGTGTAATGGAGGAACTGCAGCATAAACCCTGCCGGCTTCAACAAGTGGCCGCATATATCTAAAGAATAACGTCAGAAGCAAAGTTCGAATGTGTGCGCCATCCACATCAGCATCGCTCATAAGAATGATCTTTTCGTATCGAACCTGCTCCAAATCGAAGGTTCTTCCAGATCCCGCACCGAGAACCTGAATAATCGCGGCGCATTCTGCATTCGAGAGCATGTCAGAGAGTGACGCCTTCTGAACGTTTAGGATTTTCCCTCGAATAGGGAGTAACGCCTGAAATGCCGAATCACGGGCGAGCTTAGCTGTGCCAAGGGCGCTATCACCCTCAACGATGAAAAGCTCCGAACCAACGGTCGCGCTGCCGCGACAATCCACAAGCTTGCTAGGAAGCGAGGATGATTCAAGAGCGTTTTTCCTGCGCTGTGTGTCCTTCAAGCTCCGCGCACTAATTCGCGTCTTGGCCTCGCTGACGACCTTGTCTAGAAGGGCATCTACCTCTGCTTTTGTGCCACGGATCTTGCCGGCAAGAAGCTCATCGGCCCATTTAGCGACCGAGTTAGCCACGATGGCCTTTATAGCTGGAGTACCCAGCGTCTCCTTCGTCTGACCTTCGAACTGCGGTTCCGGAAAACTGACTGACACAACCGCAGTGAGACCCGCCATGACGTCATCGCGTTCAATCTTTAGAGAGGTCGCCTTTAGACGCCTGGCATTTGCCTCGATCGCAGTCCTGAATGACTTAAGTAGGGCTTGTTCAAAACCGGTCAAGTGAGATCCGCCCTTGGGCGTGGAGATTATGTTTACAAAAGACTTGACCCTCGTATCGAAACCGCTGCCCCACCGCAGGGCGATGTCGACAACGCATTGCCGCTCAACCTCTTTGCTCTTCATTGAGCCGGAGTTTTCGTCCAATACCGGAACTGTCTCGCGAAAACTTGTCGTTTCCTGAATCCGCCGAGTGGCCAAGACTGGACCATCGGCAGCCAGATATTCGACATATTCGGTAATGCCGCCCTCAAAAACAAACTCTTGGCTGAGATTCGAAAGTTCATCGTGAACACTGAGGACTAACCCAGGAACCAAAAAAGCTGTCTGTCTTAGGCGGCTCTCGAGATCCTGCATCTGAAAATCCGCACCCGGCTCAAAGATTTGGACGTCCGGCCAATACCGGACCCGAGTGCCGGTCTTCGACTTTGAAACCTTGCCAATCACCCGAAGTTCACTTTGGTCGACAAAAGGAGCAAAGTCTGCGTCAGGACCTTTGCCCGAGAATAATCCCGGTTCTCCCCTGTGGAAGGACATGGCCCAAGTTTGACCAGCTCGATCCACTTCCACGTCGAGACGTGAGCTCAAAGCATTCACTACGGATGCGCCAACCCCGTGCAAGCCACCAGAGGCCCCATAGGATCCTCCTCCAAATTTACCTCCGGCGTGCAGCTTGGTAAAGACGACTTCCACTCCCGACAGGCCAGTTCTAGGCTCTATGTCGACCGGAACTCCCCGGCCATCATCCTGGACAGTGATAGAACCGTCGGTATGAATAACCACGCCAATGGACTTTCCGTGTCCAGCAAGAGCCTCGTCAACAGAGTTGTCAATAATTTCCCAAAGACAATGCATGAGACCGCGGCCGTCGGTCGAACCGATATACATGCCTGGTCTTTTTCTAACTGCCTCAAGTCCCTCAAGGACTGACAGGTGTCTCGCTGAGTAATCATCCACCTCGAAACAATAACCCCGGTTGACATTAGTAGCACTACGCCACTTCGCCGTAAGAGAAACTGGCAGCAGATGTCACGTGTATAACCGCCAACCATGCTTTAATAAAGCCATGGAAAACATGACAGAAACTTCGAAGCTATTGGTTAGTGACCGCTGCGACGTTTGCGGAGCTCAGGCATACATGCGAGTTCAGCTAGCAGGCGGAGAGTTGCTGTTTTGTGCGCACCACGGAAATGCCAACAAGGCAAAGCTCGAGCCAATCACGCTGGAGTGGCACGACCAGAGCGCTGACCTGAACCAGGCTTAGACAAAGCCTCAGAAAAGCGGATAGCAAAAATAAGGACTGTTCAGACAAATTGCTCTAATGACTGTTTAGTTGTCTAACTTTTTCAACCCAGCTCTTCATCTTCGGCGGCCAGTCTGCCGCGGTTCCGCCGCAGGCCAAAAGAATCTGATCCAGTAGTTTCGGGTTCTTAGCCAAAATCGGTCCGAACAGCGTGGTCGCAATGAAGTTCCCGCTCCGAACAAAATCCAAGTCCAACAGCGAACTATTTCGATAACCGAGAACCGGTCCCGAATCATCAGTAACTAAAGCCCTGAACTCGCTGACAGCAGCACCCCGCTTTGGTGTGTCGAGCCAATCCACTTCAGAAGCAAGAAGCTCGTAGCTTGAACCAATAACTAGAGTTGGCAATCCATTTGCGTGCCTGGTCTGAAGTGCTGGGGCTAAATCTAAAAGTTCTTTTCCGTACTCCCTAAGTGCCGCACGACTTGCATCGCCTACAAGGACAAAATCCGCCGATGCCAATTCACTAATCTCATCGAATGAGACGGATTGTTGGCTTAGGAAAAACTTTAGAACCGACAAGTTTCCCTGATCACCGTTGTTGTCAAAATGTTCTTTGTGAAAACTGAAATAACGAGTCACTTAGCTAGCCCCCAATGTCTTCTCACGCGACGCATTGCATCAGCGCTAAACAACAGGGTGTGTCCAGTCCCTGGTAGCGCCAAAAAGCCGTCTGCCGCTGCGCTGGCATCTTCTATCACGGCGCCAACCTCTACGCCGGCGAAGGCTAATCGCAAGGACAGTTCGTGGGCGTTGAAACCCCCAACGATGTCTACTTTTTTGATCGTCGAAAAATCGACTGTCCACAACCAGCTCGGATCATGAATGTCTCGCCCGGCCATAAACATAAGTGGGGTCTGGTCCGCCGACAACTCGTCGAGGTTTAACTGAAAACTCGTCGGATTCTGAACCAAGCGGATTGTCACGCCGACACCAGACACTTCAACTTTTTCGTTTCGTGCAAAGACCGGCTTTAGCTCTTTGAGTACATCTCGAATAATGCCCTCAGACGGCTCAATCAATTGATACAGGGCGGTCACTGCAGCGGATAGGTTCAGCGCCTGATGCTCCGGCAAACTCGTCGTCTCAAATCTCGTCTCAACCTTGGAATGCAAGACAATGCCGCTCTGTTCCACCTGGGCAAAAACAGGAATGGTCGGGTGGGAACCAAAATTCAAAGCATAAACGGCCCTTGGAGTCTTCACTGTCTCCCTCGACGCCCCGAACCCAAAGACGGGGGCTTCGAACTCCAACTGAGCCAGATTCTTGTCGTCCACGTTTAGGACCACTGCCTTGGCTGCCGAACCTATTTGTTTCAGCATTGCAATGACATCATCCGGGTCATTGAATCTGTCCAGTTGATCAGAAAGCACGTTAGTTAGGATTGCCATTCGAACCGCAAGCTCCCCGGCGAGTACTGCGCCGTGCCCCTCGTCTAATTCCAACACCGCTATGTCGCAGTCCAGCTGTCCACGCCAATTACTTTGTTTCAATACTGACGCAACGAGGCCCTGCCTAATGTTTGCTGTGCTGCTATTTGTAAAAACGCGGAGACCGTGAGCCTCTAGCAACGTTACCAAGTAGCCGGTTGTTGATGACTTTCCTGCTGATCCGGATACGACCACTAGGCCTTGATTCAGCGCTCCAAGGGCATTCGAGAGAAGATTTGGATCGACTTTATTTGCTACTACTCCTGGAAACGCCGAGCCTCCTCCTGGCCTGACTAAACGAACGAGAAAACGCAAAAACTTCCCGATCAAGACCGCCAGGACGGCAAGCATTTAGCCGTCCAGGTAGTCGCGAAGTAGTTGTGATCGAGAAGGGTGTCTCAGCTTCGACATCGTCTTGGACTCTATCTGCCTGATGCGCTCTCTAGTAACGCCAAATTTTTCACCAATCTGGTCAAGAGTCATCTGCACTCCATCACCCAGACCGAATCGAGAGCGAATAACCCCAGCCTCACGAGGATGCAAGCTGTCCAGTACTCTCTCTAGTTCCTGCTGAAGCATTGTGAAGCCGACAGCATCCGCCGGAACAACTGCCTCGGTGTCTTCAATCAGGTCACCAAATTCGCTGTCGCCATCTTCTCCCAAAGGAGTAGAAAGTGAGATTGGCTCTCTGCCGTACTTTTGGACCTCGACAACCTTCTCCGGGGTCATGTCCAATTCAGCAGCCAATTCGTCTGGAGTCGGCTCCCTACCAAGATCTTGAAGCAACTGGCGCTGAACTCGTGCCAGCTTATTGATTACCTCAACCATGTGAACTGGGATACGAATGGTGCGCGCCTGGTCTGCCATCGCGCGAGTAATTGCCTGCCTAATCCACCAAGTCGCGTAGGTGGAAAACTTAAAGCCCTTCGTGTAATCGAATTTCTCCACTGCACGAATCAAGCCGAGGTTTCCCTCTTGAATCAAATCAAGGAATTGCATGCCGCGTCCGGTATAACGCTTCGCCAGTGAGACCACCAGGCGAAGGTTTGCCTCTAAAAGGTGCGACTTTGAGCGTTTTCCGTCCTTCACGACCCAGTTCAAGTCCCTACGATCAGCCGGTGCGAGCTTGCTTTCGGTCGCAAGTTTATCCTCGGCGAACAAGCCGGCCTCGATGCGCTTTGCGAGTTCAACTTCCAACTCAGCGTTTAGGAGGGCGACTTTACCGATCTGCTTCAGGTAGTCCTTAACGGGATCGGCAGTTGCTCCGGTGATTGCAAGATTTTGAACTGGAATATCGTCTTCGTCATCATTGATGACCAGAGCACCCTTCGGTAGCTCAATGGCTGCAGTGATTGGATCTGAGTCGGCGTCCAAGCTCAGATCAACAGCTGAAGTGGCTTCCGAGACAATATCCTCTACAGAATCGTCTTTTTTGGCCCTTGGCTTCGCAGGCGCCTTCTTTGCGGCGGCCTTTGCCGGAGTGGCGGCGGGACTCTTGGGGGCGGCTTTAACTGGCTTGACCGCTGCCTTCTTAGGCTCAGCCTTGGCGGCACCTTCAGGTGTGGTTTCCTTGGCTTTCGCCTTTGACACTGTTGCGATGATAGACCTCGCTCTTGGGCAGACTTTAAACCCTTGTCAAGTCTTGCGACCTGAAAGGGTTTCGAACAGCAAGTATGCCACTTATTGTTGCTGTGTGTATCAAGATAAGACAATTTCTAAGGATTTTATTCCTCAGTGTCTGTATTTTTTCTCATGGTCGAAAGGTAATTCTCTAGCTCTTCGGTGAGCTCATCAACACTGCGAGGCTCCCCCGAAGGCTTGCTAATTGGTGCCCTGGATGGACCAGAGCCGCCACTCGCGTAACCGGCTTCCAGGGTTTGCACCAATTTACTCAATTCTTGGTTGTCCTCAATCTGGCCCTTTACCTTGGCTTCAAACTTTCCGGCATCGTCCCTCAGTTGGTCCGATGGGAACACAAGCCCGGTCGCGGCGCTAATTAGCTCAAGCCCGGTAATCGCAGCATTTGGCACCTCGTTGTCAGCCAAGTAGTGAGGTACCAGTAGCACAAAACCAGCAGTGTTCACGTTCTGAGCACTCAATCGAAATTCGAGAAGGTGAGTGACATTACCGGGTACCTGAGTCTGCGGTTTCCACTCTGAAAATCTCTCGATCATGTCCTTACGGTTTCCGGAAACGGTCACCCCAACGGGTCTTGTATGAGGGATCGGGAATGGAATGGAATGCACCCAAGTGAAATTTGCCACCCGGAGGCGTTGAATAATTTCCAGGAGGCTAGCTGCGAATGCCTCCCATTTCAAATCTGGTTCGTAGCCCTCTAGTAGCAAAAAGGGTTGCTGCGCTTCGTCGAACACGAGATGGACCGATAGCGACGGAGGCTCATAGGACTCAATGTGATCTTTTTCGAAAAAGAGGGCCGGGCGCCTAGATCGATAATCCAAAAACTCATCGTTGTCAAAGCTCAGAACTAATTCGTGATTCAGTTCCGAAAAAAAGTGATCAGACAGCTGAGAAATCGTCGACCCCGAATCGCTGAACCCAGATATCAGCGCAACCATAGGCAGGCCGGATGGAATCTCGGCATGGGTAAATTCTTCGTATAGCTGGTTCACTCTTAAAGAGTAACCGACCTAAACTTGTGAAGATGCAAAACATCACATTGACCGCAACCCGAACACACAAATTCACACATCTGGCAGTCCCCAAGACGGCAGGTAACTCGGAGGCCGACTGGGTCGAGTCCTCTGAAGGTGACGCCCTCCTCAAATACGGCTCATCGGCAAAGCTCGATAGCGCTGCTCGAGTACCAGGATTCGATGTGGTTTTGTTGGTAATAGGTTGTGGCGAGACAGTGAATTATAGGAACTACGCGGCCTCGGCAGTTAGAGCTTCCAAAGGGATTGCCTACCTAAGCATCGACTTGTCTCAGGCAAGCGCGGAAGAAGTACTGCAGGCTGCCGAAGGATGCCTTCTGGGCATGGATACACCCTCTAAGTATAAAAAATCCTCGTCAGATCTCTTAGCAATTGAGCTTGTCGTAGATGAGAAGCTCCTCGGAACGGACATCTCTGAGTCCCTAAACCTTGCCAGCCGAATAGTGCAAGCAAGGCAGATAATTAATACGCCGGCAAACGATTTGTGGCCCGAAAAGCTGGCGGAGATCTGCATGACTGCGAGCTCTGGACTCCCGATAGAAATAGAAATCTGGGACGAGAAAAGACTTGCCAAGGAAAACTGCGGTGGCATCCTGGGCGTCGGAAAAGGATCAGATCGTCCACCGAGACTCATAAAGATGACCTATCGAGGCGGAGGAAAACATCTAGGACTCGTTGGCAAGGGGATCACCTTTGACACTGGCGGCCTTTCCTTGAAACCAGCCGACTCAATGGTGGGGATGAAATATGACATGGCGGGAGCCGCAACGGTGATGGCTGCCGTTCTTGCAATTGCCGAGCAGGAATTGGTACTAGACGTAACAGCGATACTCTGCGTCGCTGAAAACATGCCGTCCGGGCAAGCAACTAGACCCGGCGACGTATTGACCATGAGAAATGGCAAAACTGTTGAAGTACTAAACACCGACGCCGAAGGCAGACTGGTGATGGCCGATGGCCTGTCAATTTTGTCCGAGATGAACGTCGACCACATCGTTGATGTAGCCACTTTGACCGGAGCTGCGACGATCGCCCTCGGGAACAGATATGCGGGTGTAATGGGGCACGGCGAAGCGGTCGACCTGATGAAAGTGGCGGCAGTCGAATCGGACGAACTGATGTGGGAAATGCCCATGCCGGCCGAGCTACGGCCCCTCTTAGATTCAGACCTTGCAGACCTTACGAACGTAAAGATTGGAAACAGGGCCGGTGGGATGCTTATTGCCGGCTGGTTTCTTAGCGAGTTTGTCAAACCAAATGCATCTTGGGCGCACTTAGACATTGCTGGTCCAGCAAATAATGATGGTGGACCGTTCGGTTCCACCCCGAAGGGTGCATCAGGGGTCGCCATTCGCACGCTTGTGCAAATGGCCAAGAACTTGAGTTCTAGCTAAGTAGTACACTTGGACTCACAAGCCGCGTTTTTTGGAGTTTATATTGGCAGAGAATAATTTTGACCTCGTAATCCTTGGCAGCGGAAGCGGTGGCTATGCAGCCGCCCTTCGTGCAGCCCAACTGGGACTATCAGTCGCACTCATCGAACGAGACAAGCTAGGTGGCACCTGCCTTCACCGTGGTTGCATCCCAACAAAAGCGCTCCTGCACTCGGCCGAAGTAGCTGACACAACAAAAGAAGCGGCCCATTTCGGAGTAAATGCAACCTTCCAGAGCATCGACATGGTCCAGGTGAACAAGTACCGGGATTCCATCGTTGACAAACTTTACAAGGGCTTGACCGGTCTTGTGGGATCAAAAAACATAACTTCAGTCCAAGGAGAGGGTCACCTAACTGGGCCAAAATCCATCACAGTAGGTACCGAGGTTTACACCGGAACCAATGTGCTTCTTGCGACAGGTTCGATCACAAAAACCCTGGGCGTCGAAATCACGGGACGTGTAATAACAAGCGACCAGGCACTCCAAATGGATTGGGTACCGGCAAAGGTTGCGATTCTTGGAGGCGGCGTAATTGGAGTCGAGTTCGCTTCGATTTGGAGGTCGTTCGGAGCTGAGGTCACCATCATTGAAGGCTTCGACCGACTAGTGCCCAACGAGGACCCCGCAATGAGTAAGGGTCTCGAGCGTGCTTACAAGAAGCGCGGCATGGAACTTAAGCTGGGAAATAAGTTCACCGAAGTTTCCCAGGATGACAACGGAGTTCTAGTCACACTTGAAAACGGAGACAGCGTTGCCGCTGACCTTCTTCTAGTAGCCGTCGGTCGCGGCCCCAACGCCACGGGCTTTGGGTTCGAGGAGCAGGGAATAACGATGGATCGTGGATTCGTTCTCACTGATGAACGCCTCCAGACAAACCTGCCGGGTGTTTTTGCTGTCGGGGACATGACGCCTGGATTGCAGCTTGCGCACCGAGGCTTTATGCAAGGAATTTTCGTGGCCGAGGAAATTGCCGGTCTGAAGCCAGTGGTTGTGGATCAAATGGGCATCCCGCGTGTAACTTACTGCGAGCCTGAGATTGCCTCCGTAGGACTAACCGAGGCTCAGGCCAAAGAGAAGTTCGGCGCGGATAGGATTTCTATCTACGAATACAACTTGGCCGGTAACGGTAAAAGCAACATTCTTGGGACTGCGGGCGTCATCAAGCTGATTCGCGAAGTAGATGGCCCGGTCATCGGCTTCCACATGATTGGCTCACGAGCAGGCGAGCAGATTGGTGAAGCACAGCTGATCATCAACTGGGAAGCATATCCGGAAGATGTCGCACCGCTGATCCACGCACACCCAACAATGAACGAGGCTATTGGCGAAGCGCACCTCGCCTTAGCCGGTAAACCTCTTCACGCCCACGCATAACCAAAAAAACAGTAGAGAAGATAGGTATCCAAGATGAGCGAAGTAACCCTTCCAGCATTGGGCGAATCTGTTACCGAAGGAACGGTCACACGATGGCTGAAGAACGTCGGAGACACTGTAGCCATCGATGAGCCCTTGGTAGAGGTTTCTACAGACAAAGTAGACACCGAAATCCCATCGCCCTTCGCCGGAACTCTCACGCAGATCATGGTCCAAGAAGACGAGACTGTCGCCGTTGGCGCCGTGCTTGCAATCGTTGGTGAGGCGGCATCCGCAGCCTCTGCCGAGGACGCCCCTTCAGCTCCTGAGGTTGCGGCGCCCGCCGCTCCAGTTGCTCCAGTTGCTCCGGTAGCTGCTGCGCCTGTTGCTGCCGCGCCTGTTGCCCCGGTGGCTGCACCTGTTGCCCCTGCTGCACCTGCTGCTCCGGTAGCTGCTGCGCCTGTTGCTCCGGTAGCTGCTGCGCCTGTAGTTGCTGCGCCTGTTGCCCCGGTGGCTCCGTCCGCGGGAACTGGAACGGAAGATGCTTCCAGCGACCCAAATTACGTCACTCCAATCGTCCGGAAGCTTGCATCAGAGCTGGGAATAGACCTTAGAACCATTAAGGGTTCCGGCGTGGGCGGTCGAATCAGGAAAGAAGACCTAACTGCGCCAACTCCAAAGGCCGCGCCCGCTGCTGCTCACTCGATGGCCGAGCCATCACCGCTTAGGGGAACTACAGTACCTATGTCGCGACTCAGGAAAGTACTTTCCGAGCGTGCAGTCGCCTCGATGCAGCAGAGCGCTCAACTGACATCCGTGGTTGAAGTTGACGTTACTAAAATCGCTGAAATGAGACAACGTGTCCAGGCTGACTTCACTCAGAAGGCCGGGACAAAGCTTTCCTTTATGCCGTTCTTCACTCTTGCGGCTGCCGAGGCGCTAGCGGCTAACCCAATAATTAATGCGACCGTCGAAGATACCAACATTGTGTATCACGGTTCGGACCACATCGCATTTGCTGTTGACACCGAAAGAGGACTTCTAACGCCGGTAATAAAGGACGCAGCTACCATGTCGATCGCCACAATGGCGAAGGTGATTGCGGACATGGCCGAGCGCACGAGAACCAACAAGCTCACACCAGACGAACTCTCCGGCGGAACCTTCACATTGACAAATACTGGTAGCCGCGGAGCACTGTTTGACACACCGGTTGTTTTCTTGCCCCAGTCAGCTATCTTGGGCACCGGCGTCGTAACAAAGCGTGCAGCGGTAATCAAAGATGCTGACGGCAATGATGCTATTGGCATACGCTCAATGGTCTACTTGGCCCTGAGCTATGACCACAGGATCATCGACGGAGCAGACGCGTCGCGCTACCTAATGCAGGTCAAGTCGAGGCTTGAGGCTGGCAATTTCGAAGCCAATCTCGGCATCTAGATGAAGATGGTTGAACTCCTTAGTAATGCCTGATTTTAAAAGAGTTGGACTCGACCCCGACTTCGTGGACTATCGCTCGGGCATGGAGATGCAGCTCAAAACCCATGCCGAAGTTGCGGCAAACATGAGGCCGAACACAGTCCTCCTACTCGAGCACAAGAGCGTCTACACAGCGGGTAAACGAACCGAGAAACACGAGCTTCCGAATGATGGTTCCGAATTTATCGAGACGAACCGTGGCGGAAAAATAACCTGGCACGGCCCAGGGCAGCTTATTGGTTACCCAATTATGCATCTCCCCCAGCCAATCGATGTCGTTGGATACGTCCGATGGCTGGAGAGCGTGCTAATAAAAGTCGCTGCCGAATTCGGGGTTACAGGAGAGCGCGTTGAGGGCCGAACAGGAGTCTGGGTAAACACTGAAGGGGGCTTCCAGAAGCTCGCGGCCATCGGGATTCGAGTTAGCGAAAAAGTAACCATGCACGGCTTTGCCCTCAACTGCAATAACTCACTGGACCCCTTCGATCACATTATTGCTTGCGGAATTGACGACGCGAAGGCCACAACTTTGTCCAAACTTGCTGGAATCGATATCACGCCAGCACAAGCAGCTACGCTTGTAGAGCAGCAGATGGGAGAAATACCGAATGT
>TARA_B110000459_G_scaffold88715_1_pt1 | contig 13842 bp, 11 predicted proteins | sample TARA_B110000459 | Tara Oceans TARA_B110000459 (sample SAMEA4398296) | marine metagenome | biome: Polar Biome; feature: [SRF] surface water layer (ENVO:00010504); material: water (ENVO:00002006), including particulate matter (ENVO:01000060) such as... | depth 5 m | reverse complement strand
TCAATTCGAGCATTAATTGGAACAACAGGACAGTTTAAAAGCTTTGAAAGTTTGTTTAAATCAATTTCTTGTTTGTTTTTCCCCAAGAGATCCATCATGTTGAGCACCAAGATCACTTGCTTGCCTTGATCAACAATTTGTGTGTAGAGTAAAAGATTCCTTTTTAGATTGGTTGCATCTGCAACTACTAAAATAAGATCATCTTTGTGTGCAGACTCTATATAGTCTTTTGCAACTTTTTCATCTTCAGAGTTTGGGCTAAGACTGTATGTCCCTGGTAAATCAACAACATTTGTTTTGTTGTTTTTATACGTGTAGCTACCTGTTTTTTTATCGACAGTTACCCCAGGAAAATTTCCGATTTTTTGATTTAATCCGGTTAAGGAATTGAAAAGCGTACTTTTCCCTGTGTTTGGATTTCCAATGAGGATTATATTTTTTAGATCTCTATCTAACACTATATTATAAAGCTTTAATTTCTATTTGTTGAGCATCAGATTTTCTAATACTTATGTAATTAGTTCCAGATGTAATTAGAATAGGGTCTCCTAATGGAGCAATGCGTTCAATTTTGATTTCTTCACCTAAGATGAAACCCATCGCTAACATTTGTATAGCTAAAGATTCATCATTAATTTGCTTAATGATTCCTGATTGGTTCTCTGTTAGTTGGTTTAAAGTCATCTACGCTTATTTAGAACAAATCTAAATAGAAGTCAAATTTAGTAGAATTAATGAATTAAATCAAATGATTTTCATCAGAAAAGATTCCCACATTAATGTTTACCCCATTTAGGACAAGTATTGCATTTATTTTTGCTTGAATGACAAGAAACCATTGCTATTGAAGCGCAGATTAATAAACTTAAAAGCTTAATACGTGAGTTCATTTTACAAAGGTAGGCAACTTCGCGAATAAATATTTACTTTTATAAATTGTTAATGCTGTCAACGTTTCATCATATCGGAAAATACTTTCTTTTATTGGGTAGAACCTTTAAAAAACCGGATAATTATAAATTAACCAGAAAGCAAATTATTTACGAAATGGTAAACCTAGGAATAGGGTCAATGGGACTAATTGCCATCATTTCTGTATTTATGGGAGCAGTAGTTACGCTCCAGACAGCGGCAAACATGAATAATCCTTTATTACCAGGGTATTTAATTGGTTACGCTACAAGAGAGTCTTTTATTTTGGAGATGGCACCAACCGTTATGTCATTAATATTGGCAGGTAAAATTGGATCTAACATTGCTTCGGAAATTGGAGCAATGCGAGTTACAGAGCAAATTGATGCCTTAGAAATAATGGGGGTTAATTCTGCCTCTTATTTAATTTTCCCGAAAGTGGTTGCAGCACTTTTAATGATTCCTATTATTGTTATTTATAGTATGTTCTTGGGATCTTTTGGCGGTTTTCTTGTGGCAATGTTTAATGAGGGGATGACAATAGAAGATTATGTTACTGGTCTGCGTTACGATTTTAAAATATTTTCAATTATTTATGCAATGATTAAGACCTTATTTTTTGCTTTTGTAATTACAACTATTCCTTCTTATCATGGTTACTATACAAGTGGTGGAGCGTTAGAAATAGGTAAGTCAAGTACAAAATCGGTTGTATATACTAGTATTGTTATTTTGATAATTAATTATGTATTAACTCAATTGTTGTTATTATGATTGAAGTTAAAAACATAAATAAATCTTTTTCTGATAAGCAGATTTTGCATGATGTTTCGATTAATTTTAAACAGGGTGAAATCAATTTGTTAATTGGCGCTTCTGGGTCTGGTAAATCGGTACTAACTAAATGTATTATCGGGTTGCATGAAGTGGACAGTGGAACAGTTGAGTATGATGGCAGGGATTTTACAAATATGAATTTTAAAGGAAGAAAAGAGATTCGTAAAGAGATTGGAATGTTGTTTCAGGGTTCTGCTTTGTTTGATTCATTGACTGTTGAAGAAAATGTGAAATTCCCATTGGAGATGTATTCAAATCAAAGTGAAGAGGAGATATTAGATCGTGTTAATTTTTGTTTGAAACGTGTTAATTTAGAAAATATAAATCATTTATATCCGGCAGAATTAAGTGGCGGAATGCAAAAACGTGTTGGTATTGCCCGTGCTATTGCCTTAAATCCTAAATATTTGTTTTGTGACGAACCCAATTCAGGGTTAGATCCACAAACAGGTATTGTTATTGATAATTTAATTCAAGAGATTACGGCAGAGTATAATATGACAACTATTGTTGTTACTCATGATATGAATTCGGTAATGGAAACGGGAGATAATATTTCTTTTATCTATAAAGGAAGAAAATGGTGGGAAGGAAATAAACACGAAATTTTAAAAACAGATAATAAAGAATTGTGTGAGTTTGTTTACGCTTCTAAGATAATGCAAAAATTTAGAAGGTTATAAATTAAAGCTATCACTTCATTTTTTTAAGTAAAAGAAAAGCCCTGTTAGATATTTCTAACAGGGCTTTTGTTATGTGTTAAAGTAGGTTTTACTCTACGATTAATTTAACAGTTTCAGTACCAACAGTTAAGAAATAAATTCCTTTGCTGTAATCAGTTAATGAAATTTTGTGGTTAGTGTTTCCAGAAACCGTTACAGTTTCAGTGATAACAGTTTGTCCTACTACATTTTTAACAGTTAAGTTAACATTGTCAGCTTCATTAGAAGAAATGTTAATGTTAAATATACCATTACTTGGATTAGGGAAAACGTTAAATTTAGCTTGGGCCTTTAACTCGTCTATGCCAACTAAAGATGGGTCAAAATTCATTCTAACCATTGGAGTGCGAGTTGTGTAAAAGTTCTTACCCGAAACAGGAGCATCCATTGTTCCATAGTATATAAGACTAGTAGTAGACGCTGTTCCTCCAGGCCCAGGTGAAGTTCCGCTAGTTCCATAATAGAATTCAGATAATGTACTTATACCAGCAAAGTAAGTTGTGTTTGGGTTTAAAGTTACCGGAGCATCAAATAACAATTGAGTAACATTTCCGATGCTAGCAGCAGTCGTCTGGTAAAATTGAGTTTCAGCAACATAACTGAAAAAAGGCGCAGTTGCAGTTCTTTCATATAGCACACCTTTAAAGTTTGACCCTACTGGAGTTCCTACTCCTACTACAGCATCAATAGCTGTTAAGTTTTCTGTAGCCCAAATGTCAAAGTTGTTACCAGCTTCAAAAGCAGCTTCAGTTCCGCTAAGTCCTCCGCGAGCTATTTGGTTTGCCGGAGCTGCATAATCATCATATGCATAAACATATTGAGAGATTTCAAAAGCTGGGAATGTGAATGTGTTATTAAGAGGTGAAGCATCAATAGAGTCTGAAGCTACAGTCATTGTTGCGATATACGGAACGCCTACAGTTGCAGGTGGAGTCCATCCAGTAAAAAGACTGTCCGTAGCCCCTGCGACAACAGTTTGAGGTGTGCTTGCAACAGTAAATGCTCCAGTGTTAATGTCTACATTTAAAACTGTGTTTGTTTGATCAATAACACCTTCATTTTTAATTTTTCCAACAAAATCAATTGGCTGAATTTCACTTACAGGTATTCTAGAATATGGGTATGCTGCAGTTCCAAAATAAGGGTCATTTAAAATTAAATCATTATTTGAACTTTCAACTATTTGAATATCATCAACAAACCAAAAATAGTGACTAGACCCTGGAGATCCATGAAATCTTAAATAGATATCGCCAGTTAATCCGCCAGCAATACTAGAAATATTAACCGTTTTAACTTCTGCATCTGCAGATTGAGAATTAACAGCCGTACTTCCTGACACGTCAACAGTTAAAACATTAGTTATAAAATTAGGGTCAGTACTAACCATTAAGTTTAAAGATGCAGAAGATGAACAACATAAACGAAATGTTTGTTGAAAAACAACACTTATACCTGGTTGGCCAGTTATTGGAATTGCAGCAGTCTGAAAATAAGCATCCATTTCAATTGCTCCACTAGCAGGAATTGGGCTGTTATAGCTGTCTCCGAAAAGTAGCATGCTATTTCCACCACTTGTAGAAGCGATAGGAGAAGTATCTGTGAAATCTGCTACAATGTTAGCTGTACCAGGATCAATAACCCAGTCAAAACTATTTCCAGTGTTATCCACCATAGTCCACCCTAGAGGAAGCCCGGCAGTAAAGTCCTCAGACCAAATAGTATCTCCAGCAGCTTTATTATTTGGATTAATGTTTTTTATCGATGACGCAGTATTTGGAACGTTATGTTCCAGCCTTTCGTTTCCGAAAGTTATAGGTTGATCAACTCTTTGCCCGAATGAAACCGAACCAATTGAAAGTGCAATTGCACTAAGTAAAATTTTTTTCATATCATTATATTTATATAAGTTTCTCATGCGAAAATACATAAATAAATATGAAGTTTAATTACTTATTTTAGGAACCGAAGAAATTGCTGATTTTGGGGCAATAAAAAGCCCTGTTAGATATTTCTAACAGGGCTTTTGTTATGTATTAAGGTAGAATTACTCTACGATCAATTTTGTCGTTTTATTGTCAACAGTTAAGAAATATATTCCTTTACTGTAATCAGATAAAGAAACAATCTCTTTTGTTTGTCCAGAAACGTTAACTGTTTTAGATATAATTGTTTGACCAACTACATTTTTAACAGTTAAATTAACATTGTTATTCTCTTTAGAAGAGATGTTAATGTTAAATACACCATTACTTGGATTAGGAAAAACGTTAAATTTAATAGATTGATTAACTTCTTCAACTCCAACTAAAGCTGGGTCAAAGTTCATTCTAATCATAGGTGTATTAGTTGTATAATAGTTTTTACCCGAAACAGGAGCATCCATTGTTCCATAAGAGATAAAACTAGTCATAGCTCCAGATCCATTACCTGCAGAAGAATTACCACTAGTACCATAGTAGAATTCAGATAATACACTTATACCCACAAAGTAAGTTTTCAGATCGTTTGGGTTAGGGTCTAAAGTTATAGGAGCATCAAATAACAATTGAGTAACACTTCCAATACTACTAGCATCAGTTTGGTAAAATTGTGTTTCAGCAACAAAGCTATAGAAAGGTGCAGTAGCAATATTTTCATAAATTATACCTTTAAAGTTTGATCCTACTGGAGTTCCAGCACCAACAACAATATCAATAGCTGTTAAGTTTGCTGTAGTGAAAATATCAAATGAATTTCCTGCTTCAAAAGCTTCGTCAGTTCCATCAGCACCTCCTCCTGCGCCAGGAGTTCCATAATCATCATACGCATAAACGTATTGAGAAACTTCAAAAGCGGGGAAAGTAAATGTATTATTAAGAGGTGTAGCATCTGTAGAATCAGAAGATACAGTAACTGTAGCAACATATGGTACGCCAACTGTAGTCGGTGGAGTCCATGATGTCCCGATACTATCAGTAGTTCCTGCAGCAACAGTTTGAGGTGTGCTCGCAGTAGTAAATGCACCAGAGTTAATATCTACATTTAAAACTGTATTTGTTTGATCAACACCACCGTCATTTTTAATACCACCATCAAAGTCAATAACTTGTATCTGGTCTACAGGTATTCTAGAGTAAGAATATGCTTCAGTTCCATAATAAGGGTTCAGTAAAATTAACTCATTATTTTCACCTTCTTGAATTTCTACATTATCAAGCATCCATGAATAATCACATCCACCTTGAAATAAGAAGCCAATATATACAATTGGTTGATTAGCTGCAGTAGCTGAAATATTTAATGAAACTGTGTGAGGGTTAGCAGAAGCTGCTGCAGATGTATTTCCATCACCATATGCATTTACTGCAACATCATTAACTCTATATTTAGTCCAACTAATATTGTCAGTACTAACAATTACAAATGTAGAATCTTGAAATCTTCTGTAATAGTTGTTAAATACAATATTAACACTTGGTTCAGATCCAAGAACAGTAATTGCATTTGTGGTAGTAATCTGAGCATCTTGATTGCCAGAACAAAGTAAATCAGAATCAAATAAAGCTATTTTCCCATCATCAGAAACAATATTTGGAATAAGATATGCTCCTGATGGAGCAACTACAGAGGTGTCACCCATGACCCAGTTGTCAGGTGCAGTGTTTGCTGTCATTGTCCAATCTGAAGGAATGTCAAAATCATTACTCCATAGAACTGCTCCTTTATTGTTGTGGTTTTGAGTATTCGATTTAGTAGTTTTTTCTGTAGTAACAGTTTTTCTAGCAATAGCATTAGCTGATTTTTGTCCAAAAGACAATGATCCAACAGATACTGCTAAAGCACATAAGTAAATTTTTTTCATAATAGTTTTTTTAAGTTTAAAATAAGATAACAAATATAATGTTTTTTTGAAGGAAATTAAAGATTAAAAAGGTAACGGTCAAAATATTAATTTAACGGAGAGCCTTTTTGTAAAGTAATAATATTAAAAAGACTCTTTGTTTAAGATCTAAATTTTGTTTTCAATCTTATTACCCAACTTGAAAGTAATAGTAACACTGAAATACCAGCAGCTAGCCTTCCTATCCAATCACCATTTTTTGAGTAGAAAGTCATTTTATCATTACTATTAAGTGTGCTTATGATAGCATCTTCTGCCCACCAGTGAGTGGCTTGTGTTATATCTCCTCGTTGATTAATAAAACACGAAATTCCTGTGTTTGCACTTCTGGCTATACTCCTCCTGTTTTCTATTGCTCGCAAACGAGCAAATGCTAAATGTTGATGATATCCAGGAGTATCTTTCCACCAACCATCGTTTGTGATAATAAAAATAAGGTTCGCTCCTTTTTTTACGTAACTAGAACAGTAGCCAGAAAAAACAGATTCGTAACAAATTACTGGAGCAATTGAAAGAGAATCATTTCTGAAAATTTTAGCTTCTTTTTCAGCGCCTAAGCTGCCAAAAGTCCCACCTAAATCAACTGCAAAGCTTTCTAATGGGGCTAACAGCTTTGGATAAGGCATTTTTTCAGCACCTAATACCAGCTTAGATTTATGGTAGGTTTGAATTGTTTTTGAGTTATCTATTAGTATAGCAGTGTTAAAAGCATCGTACCACATTTTTGGATTGCCATAACTACGCGCTGTTAGTGTTGGTTTTCTTTTGTGGATACCATAATCGATTTGAGAGCTAATGCCTGTTAAAAATTTGAGGTTAGGAAATGTTTCAATCAGTTTTCTAATTTCAATGATTCCATAGTTTGATTCAAATTCAGATTCTTCACTTCCTCTTGGGATGGCGGTTTCTGGAGCAACAATGTATTGTGTTTCTAGAGTAATTTTCTGTTTAGCAAGATTGATGATTGTATTTACTTGTTCGGCCTCTGTAATTCTTCCAAATTTATGATAAGGGTCTATGTTTGGTTGTACTATCACAACTTCAATAGGATTTTTTTCTTCTACATAAGTAGCGTAAGTGATAAGAGAATAAATGCACGGAATAATAATAATTGCAGCAACTATGCTTATCAGTTTTATATTTGTTTTGGGAGATTCTTTTAAAAGGAAAAGATTTTTAAATAATATCCAAAGAAGAATATTTACAACAAAAATCCAAAGTGTACCTCCTATTACTCCTGTAAATTCAAACCATTGCACCAGTTCTGGGTAATTAGCAAAAGTATTACCTAGCGTATTCCATGGGTGAGAGAGCTCCCAATTAGAATGAAGCCATTCAAATCCTACCCATAAAATTGCTAAAGCAATGTAACCTCTTTTTGCTCCTAGCCTTTTTTTTGTGGTATGAAATAAATAAAAGGTGACTGCCATAAAAAAGGTGTAGATGATAGCAACCATACCCATTCCCCCAGCTGAAGCGAACCAAATCCACCAAAGTGTAAAAACGTTGAAAGTGAAGAATGTTATGTAAGCACTAAAAAATACGTGTCGAGACTTATACTTGTCTAAGTTTTGAGAAATAGTATGCTCAACGTAAAGTAGTGGGATTAATGCAATAAAAAATAAAGGAGCTAGATTTCCAGTAGCGGGCCAAGAAGCGCCCATTAATAAACCACTAAGAAATGATAACCCAGTTAATTTTAATTTTTGCATCAAACAAAGATAGACTAAAAATTAGATAGATTTTCTTCGCAGCTGCTCTGCTCTAATTAAAGAAAGTTCTCTTCCTGTTTGTCCAGCAACAGAAGTGTTCTCTTCAGCTCTTCTAATTAAATATGGGGTAACGTCTTTTACTGGTCCGTAAGGAACATATTTAGCAACATTAAAACCTGCTTTACCCATATTATTACTAATATGATCACTCATACCTAGCAATTGAGCAAAATAAATTCTTTCATCAGTCAAGCTAATGTTGTGTACTTTCATTAGATCAACTAATAGTAGATTACTCTTTTCATTATGTGAAGCACAACAAAATGCAATTTTATTAATGTTTTCGATACAGAATTTTATACTGTCATTATAGTCTTTGTTCGTGTCTTCTTGCGTTTTTTGCATAGGATCTTTGTAATCCATTTTCTCTGCACGTTCTCTTTCTTTTTCAATGTAAGCACCGCGAACTAGCTTCATTCCGATAAAAAATTTTTCTTTTTCGGAAATAGCCTTTAGTTCTTTTAAATAGGCAATTCTATCCCATCTATACATTTGAGCAGTATTGTAAACGATGGCTTTTTCTTTATTGTACTTACGCATCATCTCTAAAGAGATGTCATCAATAGTATTTTGAATCCATGATTCTTCAGCATCAATAAAAATAGGCAAGTTCGCTTTGTGACCAGCAGAACAAATTGTATCTATTCTTGTTATTACTCTATCAAATTCAGCTTGTTCTTGTTCGGATAAAGTCGCTTTACTGTTTACTTTCTCAAGTAAATCAAATTTTCCAAAGCCGGTTGGTTTAAATACAGAAAAAGGGATGTTAGGATTTCCATCTGCTTTTCTAATGGCAGCTAAGGCTTCTTGTAAGTTTTCGTCAAAAACATTTTCTTCTTCTTTTCCTTCAACAGAATAATCTAAAATAGTTTTAACGTTTACAGAGCTTAGTTCTTTTATTTTTTGTTCGCATTCATCAATACTTTCACCACCACAGAATTGTTTAAAAATTGTTGCTTTTATAATGGGGATCGGAATCCATAAAGGCATAAATATTTTCAATAAAATTGGGCCTAATTTTATCAACCAATTCAACCCAATTATTTTAAATAGCCAGTAACTTCTCGTTAAGTCAGCATTGCTTTTTTTAGAAAAAGCTATTTCAGTATTGTCAAAATCCATATCTAGTAGCGTTGGCAAAAATTTACGTTACGAAATTAGTAGAAAATATGATTTCACTCAGTCATAAATAACTTATTTTTACAAAATAAATTCCCGCACAATGTCTATAAATAATATCGTTAACGTTAAGACAAAAGATTCTGACATTTTTCTTGGAGAGAATGTTTTTAGCGTGCTTTCTGAATATTTGAGGGCATATGAGTCGAGCAAAATTTTTATTTTGGTAGATGAAAATACATTAGAACATTGTATTCCTTCACTCCTTTTAGAAAATAAAGCTTTGCATAATGCTGAGATTATTGAGATTGATAGTGGAGAAGAAAATAAGACAATTGACATTTGTTATCAATTATGGAAGACCTTGGCTGATTATAAAGCTGACAGAAGCTCGTTGTTAATTAATTTGGGTGGAGGAGTAATTACTGATATGGGAGGATTTGTTGCTTCGACTTATAAAAGAGGGATCGATTTTATTAATATCCCAACTACATTGTTGTCTCAGATAGATGCTTCGGTTGGAGGTAAGACGGGGGTTGATTTTGAAGGCTTAAAAAATGTTGTTGGTGTTTTTAATGAGCCAAAAGGTGTTTTTATTTATCCTAATTATTTGAAGACCTTAGAAAGTAAAGAACTGATTTCTGGTTATGCAGAAGCCATAAAACATGCGTTAATTAAAGATGCAGACTATTGGAATAGGCTTGGGGTTGGTATGTTGTTTGATTCTGATAATTGGAAAGAGTTAATCATTACTTCAATCAATATTAAGAATGATATTGTGATGAACGATCCTTATGAAAAAGGGGAAAGGAAATTATTGAATTTTGGACACACAATAGGACATGCTGTAGAAAGTTATTCTTTGATTCATGATCAAAGTCCTTTAAGGCATGGAGAGGCAATAGCTATTGGAATGATTTGCGAAAGTTATATTTCTAATAGTAAAAGTGGATTGACTGCCGCAGATTTAAAGATAATATCAGATAGAATTTACACCACCTATAGTTCCTATCAATTAAATGATTCTACTTATCATGAGTTAATCGAATTGATGAAGAATGACAAGAAAAATGAGGGTTCAGCAATTAATCTCACGTTGTTATCTAAAATTGGAGAAGCCAATTATAATCAAGAAGTGGATGTTGAATTGATTTTGGAAAGTTTAAATTATTATAATTCTCTTAAACGAGATTAATGTCAATTACCTTATCACACCCTACAGGAATTCTAAAAGGAGAAATCCATTTAACTGCCTCTAAAAGTGAAAGCAATAGAGCGCTCATTATTCAAGCTTTGTGTGACGATGCTTTTGAAATAGATAATCTTTCTATCTCAAACGATACAGATGTGTTGCAACAATTGTTAAGTTCTGAGGAAAAAGAGTTGTCGGTAAACTTGGCTGGTACTGCTATGCGTTTTTTAACTGCTTATTTAGCAATTCAAAATACAGCAATTGTTTTAACTGGGGCTCAAAGAATGAAAGAACGACCAATAAAAGTATTGGTTGATGCATTAAAACAATTGGGAGCAGAGATATCTTATCAAGAAAAAGAAGGTTACCCACCATTAAAAATTAGTGGGAAGAAATTGTCAGGAGATAAAGTTAAAATTGATGGAGGAATTAGCAGTCAGTACATTTCTGCATTATTAATGATTGCTCCAACATTAGAGAATGGTTTAATCATTGAATTTGCTGGAGATATTATTTCTAAACCTTACATTAATATGACTATTGAAATGATGCGCTATTTTGGCACAACAGTTCAATGGGAAGGAAATAATCTTGAAGTAAAACCTGGCAACTATAAAGCTAAGAGTTTTAAAGTTGAAGCTGACTGGAGTGCGGCATCTTATTGGTATAGTATGGTGGCATTGGCAAAAGATGCTGATATAACATTGTTTGGGTTAAAGCAAAAAGGTTTGCAGGGAGATTCTGTAGTTCAGGAAATTTATAAATCGCTAGGTGTAGTAACTGAATTTATTGAAGGAGGAGTTCGGTTAACTAAGAATTCAGAATTCAGAATTCAGAGTTCTGAATTGAACATTGACTTTGTCAATTTTCCAGACATTGTACAAACTGTTGCCGTAACGTGTGCTGCTTTAAATATAAGGGCAAAGTTGACTGGGTTAAAGACTTTACGAATAAAAGAAACAGATAGGATTGCTGCTTTACAAGCAGAGTTAACAAAGTTTGGTTTTTCTGTTGAGGTTGATAGTGATGATATTATAATCAATCCAATTGGATTGGCTATTTCTGAATTCAGTCAGCCTTTAGCAACATACCATGACCATCGGATGGCAATGGCATTTGCTCCTTTAGCCTTACATCATTCAATTACCATTGAAGACGAAGATGTAGTAAGTAAATCTTACCCTGATTTTTGGAAAGATTTTGATAAGGTGAGTTAATCTATGTGGTATTCGAAACTTTAGTTTAAGAAATTTTCAAAATCAATTCTGCCAACCTATTAGAGTAGCCCATTTCATTATCGTACCATCCAACTAATTTCACCATATGCCCGGTAAGGGAAGTTAGTTGAGAGTCAAAAATACAAGAATAAGGGTTTCCAACAATATCAATAGAAACAATAGGGTCTTCTGTATATTCTAATATTCCTTTTAAATAAGTTTCAGAAGCTTCTTTAAAGGCTGTGTTAATAGCTTCTACAGTAGTATCTTCTTTTAAGATAACACTTATGTCTATTAAAGATCCATTGGGTACAGGAACTCTAATTCCGCACCCTCCAATATTTCCATCCAAATCAGGGAATATTTTGGTGATCGCTTTTGCGGCTCCAGTAGTTGTAGGGATAATTGATAATGCTCCAGCTCTAGCTCTTCTTAAATCTCTATGCGGAGCATCATGTAAGGTTTGATCGCTTGTGTATGAGTGAATAGTTGTAATGTAGGCGCTCTCAATGTGGTATAAATCGTGTAGTACTTTTATTAAAGGTGCAGCAGCATTGGTTGTGCATGATGCGTTTGAAATGATTTCTTCTGTTCCATCAATATTGCCATCATTAATACCTAAAACAACCGTTTTAATATCATTGATTTTTGGTGGTGCTGAAAGAATTACTCTTTTTGCTCCAGCTGTTAAATGTTGAGATGCTAATTCTTTGGTTAAGAATAGTCCGGTTGATTCAATTACGATGTCAATATTTAAAGTTGCCCAAGGAAGGTTTTTTGGATCTCTTTCATTGAAGGCTTTAATTTCTTTTCCATTTATTGATATTGAACTATCAGTAGAAGAGATTTCTCCAACAAATTTTCCATGAACAGAATCGTATTTTAATAAATGAGCTAATGTGTTTGTGTCAGCTAAATCATTAATCGCAACAATTTCAATGTTATTATGTTGTTGAAGTGCTCTTGTTAAAGATCTTCCTATTCTTCCAAAACCATTTATTGCGATACGTACCATGTTGTAATTTTTAGGTAAAGTTAATCAATGTTGATTTTGAAAAGGTAAATCTTAGGCATAAAAAAAAGCTTTCTTTTCAGAAAGCCTTTTAAATATCTATGATATTAAATCTTATAAAGCAGCTACGTGCTTAGTTAATTTAGATTTAAGGTTAGCAGCTTTATTATTGTGTATAATATTTCTTTTAGCCAACTTATCTAACATACCAGAAACTTTTGGCAACATTACTGTTGCTTCTTTTTTGTCAGAAGAATCTCTTAATGCTTTAACAGCATTACGAGTAGTCTTGTGCTGGTATTTGTTTCTTAGCGTTCTTGTCGCTGTTTGTCTAATTCTCTTTAATGAAGACTTGTGATTAGCCATATTGTTTCTTTTTTTACTTAATTTTTAAGGACTGCAAATGTAAGAATTTTTTCTAAAATCCAAACATTTTATTTTATCTTTTCAAAACTCTTTCATTAAAATATAAATTAGGGCTAGTTATGCTCTGATTTTTAAATGATTATGGAATTTTATTTAATGACAGTTTTTGTTCAATGTTGTTTCAATTGCAAGTTCAACTACCGACCAAGTTTTTGAAACTCCATCTTCGCCTCTGTGTAAATCTTCACAAGCTTTATTTATTGACGCTACTGCATTCTCTCCACTAAAATCAAGAAGATCAATTTCTCCAGTTAATTTAAGTAAATCATCTTCTAAGGTGTAGTTTAGAGTGACTTCTCGCTCAATATTGTTTAATGTGAGGTAAAATTCACATGATCCACTTTTATTGTCTCCAGTCGCATCTTTTACTTGTCCAATAATTAGGTCTGTGGCATTCATAGCTCCAAAAAATGAAGTTATAATTTTAGCGTCTCTAACTTCATTAGCGGTATTGGTGCTTAATGTTGGAATGTTAAATTTAATTGTTTTTAAAACGTCAGTAATCTTTGTAGATTTTTCTCCTACAGTAACATTAACTTGGTCAAATTGCCCACCTACAGGTGTCTTTGCAGTAGTTTTAAATGCAGTCCATCGAACCTGCGCTCCTGTAGATTCATTATAAGAGTAAAAACAAGTTTCTTCGGCAGTTGCTTGACTCCTTGTTGTTTCAGTTTTTTCTTCACCACCACAAGATGTAAGAGTGAAAGCTGAAATTACGCTAAGCGTTAAGAATATTTTTTTCATTTTTTT
>TARA_B110000459_G_scaffold203923_1_pt1 | contig 13910 bp, 10 predicted proteins | sample TARA_B110000459 | Tara Oceans TARA_B110000459 (sample SAMEA4398296) | marine metagenome | biome: Polar Biome; feature: [SRF] surface water layer (ENVO:00010504); material: water (ENVO:00002006), including particulate matter (ENVO:01000060) such as... | depth 5 m | reverse complement strand
AGATGAAGAGTTTAGGTGTTGCCATGAGACTCGAACTGGAGGACCGACGATGAGCCAAACAAATACAATGATCCCAAAGCGAATTGCACAGATTCGTTTCGGCCTGATGGACCCAAGTGAAATCCGCAAGATGTCCGCTGTCGAAGTGAAGACAGCAGACACCTACAAAGACGACGGTCACGCCTACCGTCAGGGTCTTATGGACCCTCACATGGGTGTTATCGAACCTGGTTTGGTCTGTCCGACTGACAACTGCAAGTACGATGAGTCCCCCGGTCACTTTGGCCACATTCAACTCGAACTTCCAGTTATGCACATTGGTTTCGTGAACCTCATCAAGACCGCTTTGAAAGCAACTTGCAGCAAGTGCAGCGAGATTCTTCTTCACAGCGAGAGCGGTTCTCACCCATCGAACCCAGAACTGTCTGAGCAAGACTACTTCCGAGCACGTATCCGTGACATCATCACCAAGCACGGTGTTGGATCCACAGAATTTGCAAAGATCATCAAGGAAGTCGAGAAGGTCACCACCGGTACAAGCCGTGGTGTGTGCATGCACTGTGGTGAAGCACAAGGCAAAATCGCCCTCGACAAGCCTACAACTTTCAAGGAAAAGAAAGAATCCCAAGGCCAAAGCGGCAAGGACGAAGGATGGCGCAAGCTCAACCCTCGTGACGTTCGTGAATGGCTCAGCGGTATTCCATCGGAATCCTTGATCTTTATCGGTATGGACAAACAAAACCGCCCAGAGTGGATTGTCCTCAAGGTGCTTCCAGTGCCTCCGATCACCGTCCGGCCTTCGATCACCCTCGATAGCGGCGACCGTTCAGAAGACGATTTGACTCACAAACTTGTTGACGTCCTCCGTATCAACCAACGCCTTCGTGAAAACCGTGACTCCGGTGCTCCACAACTGATCGTTGAGGACCTTTGGGAACTGTTGCAATACCACGTAACCACCTACTTCGACAACCAAACGTCTGGAATTCCTCCAGCACGTCACCGGTCCGGCCGAACCCTCAAGACGCTCACTCAGCGACTCAAGGGGAAGGAAGGTCGTTTCCGTAGCAACTTGTCTGGTAAGCGTGTCAACTTCTGTGCTCGGTCCGTGATCTCCCCTGATCCGTTCCTCGGCGTCAACGAAGTTGGTGTACCAACAAAAATCGCAAAGGAACTGACCGTTCCGATCCGTGTTACATCTCGAAACCGAGAGCAATTGCGACAAATGATTCTACGTGGTCCTGATTTTCACCCAGGTGTCAACTACATCATCCGTGGTGACGGTCGACGTGTTCGAATCAACGAGCGCAGCCGATTGATCAACGCTGGATTCCGATGTCATAACCCAGAATGCAATGACGAAACCACAACGCGTCTCGACTTGCACTCTGTGCTTCCTGCACCAAACTTCCTACCGGGATTGGTCATTAAGCCGCAGATCACCATCGCAACTGATGGAACATCTGAAACATCTTACATCGTTGATGACGATGCAACCCTCGCTAACCTTCGTGGTGAAGACGCAGAAGGTCACCGCCTCCCTGAGGACGACCCACGTGCTAAGCTTCACTACCGCTGGATGTGGGACCTTGCAGAAGCAGACAAGGTTCACCCAGATGCTCTTCCTGATCATCTCAAGGTCAACTGCCCTCACTGCCACAGCCCTGCTGATGAATGGGGCGACAACACTCGGGTCGAAGATCGTCTCTCGACGATTGACCGCAACGGCAACCCAAAGCCTGGATTGCTTGTTGAGCGACACTTGATCGACGGTGACGTTGCTATCTTTAACCGACAACCTTCGCTTCACCGCATGTCCATGATGGTCCACGAAGTTCGTGTTATGGAAGGCAAGACATTCCGATTTAACCTTGCAGTTTGTACCCCGTACAACGCTGACTTTGACGGTGACGAAATGAACCTTCACGTGATTCAATCTGAAGAAGCACGGGCTGAGGCTAAGATTTTGATGCGTGTTCAAGAACACATCCTGACCCCTCGCTACGGCGGTGCGGTGATTGGTGGAATTCACGACCACATTTCCGGTGCGTACTTATTGTCACGCCCTGGTACCCTCATCAACCGACGTCACGGTTTGGAAATGCTTGGTAGCATCAACTGGGAAGGCGCACTGCCTGAGATCGTCATGGATCACCGAGGCAAGGAATGCTTCCGTGGGCAAGACATCATCTCACTGATCATCCCCGACAACATCCACCTTCGATTCCGAAGCCGATCAAACGACGAAGTTGTCGTCAAGGACGGTAAGGTCGAAGGAACACTCGACAAGCGTGCCATCGGTGCAGAAGACGGACGATTGCTGGATGCAATTGTTCAAACCAACGGCCCTGAAGAAGGGGCTCGTTTCCTCGATGAGTTCACACGCCTCACCATTGCAGCGTGCACCTCACTCGGATTCACAACAGGTATTGATGACGAAGATTTGAGTGCCGATGCACTCGCAGCGATCATCAAAGCAAACGTTGACGCTGGTGAGTTGGTTGAAGAAGCTCTTGCCAAGTTCGGTAAAGACGGTCGCGGCTACGAATCCCGCCCCGGCCGTACACCTCGTGAAACCCTCGAAGAAGACATCATGGTCATCCTCGATGGTGGTAAGCAAGAAGCTGGTGACGTAGCAAAGAACGAACTGGCTCAGTCCGGTTCAACCAACGCTGCAGTCAACATGGCAATCTCTGGAGCTCGTGGTTCCATGGACAACCTCAACATGATGGCCGGTTCCATTGGTCAAGCAAAGGTTCGTGGAAAGCGGCTTGAGCGTGGCTACAACGAACGTGTTCTACCCCACTTCCGTCGTGGCGGTCGTGCAGCAGCCGACCGTGGTTTCATCTCGAGTTCATTCAAGCGTGGTCTTGAGCCTACGGAGTTCTTCATGCTCTCCGTGTCTGGCCGTGAATCACTGGTCGATACCGCTGTCCGTACTGCAAAGTCTGGATACATGCAACGCCGACTGATCAACGCTATGGACGACTTGAAGGTCTACGACGACGGTATGTTGTCGGTCCGTAACACTGCAAACCGAATCATCCAATTCAGCTACGGTGAAGATGGTATTGACCCATCCCGTGGTGTGCATGGTTCACCATTCAACATCGACGTCATTGTCGATGAAGCCCTAGGAACCGAAGGTGCAAAACTCGACGTACGCGATTCCTTTGAACCAACAACTGCCCGAATCGATTCTGATGATCTCGAGCATGGTGAAGCTGGAAATGCCGAAGGAGGCGATGACTGATGGTCGTAAAGAGTGCAACCAAGAAGAAGCTCATGGATTTGGGCATTGCAGAAAACTACGCTCACACCCTTGCAGATGACAAGAAGTGGGACGATGTCAAGATCCTTGGCGCTGGAGAAATCGCACAATTGTGTGAAACAGATTCAGAAACCGCTGCAACCATCAAAGCAACCATCGACGCTGCCAGCAAGAAAGGCGGCGACTCAAACAGTGAAAACACAGGTCCCACAACATCCGTTCGACTCAAGCGTCGAACTGGTCGCTTGAGTGCCCGTGCTAAGACTGCAGCAGATATGGACACCTACGATTCCGGAGAGAAACTCTTGACCTCCATCGATCCATTGGCAGACGACCCCGTTTTCAAGTCCCTCGTCGCTGCTGTCGAGACCAACGGAACCGTTCGCTTCACAGACCGGATTTTCCACGACCTAACCGTGGCTATTCACGCTCGTGGAAAGAAGAAGTTGACCAAGCCTCAGGCTAAGAAAGTCGTCGATGAAGCAGTTGTCGCACTTGACAAAGCAAGCATCGATCCTTACGAAGCAGCAGGTATTATCACCGCTCAATCCATTGGCGAACCTGGTACACAGATGACCATGCGTACGTTCCACTATGCTGGTGTTGCAACGGTCAACGTAACCCAAGGTCTTCCACGGATCATCGAAATTGTCGACGCCCGTAAAGTCCCGAACACCCCTACGATGACCATCCGTCTTTCCGCTGAGAAGAAAACCTCAGCCGAGGAAGCTCGCAAACTTGCGGCTGCAATCGAGGTGACCACAACTGTCAACATCGCTTCTCTTGAAACCGACGTCGCTCAACGCCGATTGGTTTTGAAGCTCAACAAAGGTAACCTCAAGCAGAAGAACATGACTGGTTTGGAAGTGAAAGACAAACTCGAGCGTGCTACCCGATTGCTGGTTCAACCTGACAAGGACAAGAATCCGTCCACATTGACCTTGATTCCTGGTGTTCATTCACCAGAAGACCTCGCTGAACTTGCTGAAAACCCACCATCGTACACAATGTTGCTTCAACTTGAAGAAAAGATTCGTGACATGCGCCTCAAGGGTATTCCTAACATCGAACGAGCAAACGTTCAACTTGACGATAAGACGGGCGAATACTACCTTTCGACCATCGGTTCAAACCTCACCCGTGTGAGCGAAATCGAGACCATCGACCGCACACGAACCTACACCAACAACATCATTGAAATTTATGAATTCCTTGGAATTGAGGCTGCTCGACAATCGATCATCAATGAACTGCAAGCGACCCTTGATGGCGCACGACTCGAAGTCGACGTTCGTCACTTGTTGCTCGTCGCAGACGTCATGACCTCCGAAGGTGAAGTGCGGGCTATTGGCCGTCACGGTGTGTCCGGAACCAAGCACAGTATCTTGGCTCGGGCTGCTTTCGAAGTCACCGTCAATCACTTGCTCAAGGCCGGTATTATCGGCGAGCGAGATTACCTCACCGGTGTTGCAGAAAACATCATTGTCGGACAACCAATTTCTTTGGGAACCGGCAGTGTCGAACTGTATTACATCCCTGAGTGAGTATCCAACCATGAGAAACAGAGTGGAGTATGGAGGAATAAAATATGGATCTAAGCCGACAACTAAAAAATGCAATTGCAACCGGAAACCTACGATTTGGACAACGTCAAGCACTCGATGCCTGTGCTCGTGGTGAAGCGAAACTCGTGATTTTGGCGGCGAACTGTCCGACCGAATTCGTGGATGATCTGCACGCTCGTCACCCTGAAGTGACCAAGTTCCGTGCAGCAATGGTCAACCGAGAACTCGGAATCGCTTGTGGTAAGCCGTTTTCGGTTTCCACCCTCAGCATTATCGATGCTGGTGACAGTGATCTGCTCACCCTTGAAACCAACCTCGAGTGACCCCAAGCGCCACTTTGGCGTTTCAAGGCTCGCGGTCAATGGATGGAAGCCTTCTTGTCCTCTAGGCTCGAGCAATGTCTATGGCAACTGCCTTCCTCCGCTCTTCAGCAACCTCTGTCATGCTTTTGATGCTGCTATCGCTCTTTGCACCGCTGGTAAGCCTCGCTCCGGATTCACACTTGCAGACCTCATCGGAGCTGGCTGAGCCAACCTCGGTGGAGCGTGTTCAAGCACGTGCGAGCAGTGCCAATCCAATGTTGATCAGCGGTGGCACCTCTGCTGGCGCAGAGTTCATTGAGGCACTGGAATACACTTCTGGCTCCTATGCCTTCGGCGGCACCTGGAACACAAGCAACGGACAGACCCTCACCTTCGGAAGCCAAACCCTTCCACCTACGAGTCCCTTCGGGCAGGAATTTTACATCGGTGCTGTGGAAAGTACAGGCCAATACCAATACGTCTTAGGAGCGGATCACAACCTTCCAAACAATCCTGGAATTTCGATTTTCGGTGATTTAGCAGTTGGCATGGCCGGTGAGATTATTGTCGCTGGTTTTTACACAGGTTCGATTCAATTTGGCATGTCAACCATCGCTTCTTCATCCGTAGACGGCTTCATTGCCATGGCCGACCCGAACGGTCAATGGCTTTGGGCCCATAGTTTCCAGACCGTGGTAAATAATTCTCAAGAGACAAGTCAAATTGAATCGGTTACAATTGATTTCAACGGTGACGTCATTGTCACAGGGGTTCACCAAGGTGAGACTGATTTCGGGGGGATCGTCTTGAACGTCAGCGATCAAGAAGTCTTCGTAGCGAAAATTGACGGCGTGACGGGAACCCTTGTTTGGGTGACATCGGGCGGCGGTGTTGGCAATCAGATTGTTTCTGGCGTAGAAGTCAATTCGATGGGCGATATTTTCATCACTGGAATCACCTTTGGCAACATGATTTTCGGTACCAATTCATACATTCCAGCAGGGAACAGTGACACTTTCTTCATCAAATTTGATCCCTCTGGTACCGTGAAAACTCTGAGTGGCCTTGGCACTCCGGGTCAAGACACTCAGGCCACGTCCATGGCCATCAGCCTCAATGACGATCTCTACATCGGTGGATTGTACGACGGAAGGCTGCAAGGCAACGGTCCTTCCGGGTCATGGTCAATCACATCAACTCAGGGTGGTCAACAAGATGCTTTCGTCCTGAAGAACCCCTTTGCAACCCTCACTGGTACAAGTTGGGCTGCTACGGGGGGCAGTTCTTCAGTCGACTCCATTCGTGGCATAGCCATCAACTCAATGGACGAGGTGTTCATTGTGACAACCCTCGATGCAACCTTCACCGGTGGCCAACAATCTGCTGTGGTCGGTGGTAATTTTGATGGGATGGTGGGGGCGTTGTCCTCCAGCGGGGTGTGGAACTGGATGGAAACAACCTCTGGTGCTGATTACGAAGTTCTCTATTCCATCGCTATCAATGAAAGCGATATTGTCACTGTCGGTGGTGGGCTTGCGGGCGGTTCCATGAGTAAGAGTGGGCTGACCCTCACCTCCCCTTCCAGTTGGGACGCCATCCTGTGGTCACTTGATCCCAGTGCTAAGAAAGATGCAGACGTGGACGGTGTTCCTGATTCTGAGGATAACTGCCCGAATGTGTCCAACCCTGCACAAGGTAACACTGACGGGGATGCGAACGGCGATGCTTGTGATTCGGATGACGACAATGACGGAATCACCGACAATTTCCCTGATCTCTGCCCCCGTGGCGGCCAATTCAATTGGACGAGCGGACAAGACACAACCAACCCTTCAGCATCGACGGATTGGGACAATGATGGATGCAAAGATGATGTCGAAGATTCAGATGACGATAACGATGAAATCGATGACGTCGATGATAACTGCCCTTGGACTTCCTACGCCCCCCCTCGCCCGACTTGGGTCTCTGATTCCAGTTCTGACAACGATGGCGATGGTTGCCGTGACAGCGATGAAGACACCGATGATGATGCGGATGGTTTCAGCGACGTTAGCGATGATTGCCCTACAATCTCAGGTACCTCTCTGAACGGGACTCAAGGATGCCTCGATTCTGATGGTGACAGCTGGGCCGATGATTTCGACGACTGTCCGAACCAAGCTGGTGACTCAACCCTTGGCGGAAAGAACGCCTGCCCTGACGCCGATGGCGATGGTTGGGCAGACATCGACGACGCTTTCGATGCTGATGCCACACAGTGGGCTGACGCTGACGGTGATGGTTATGGCGACAACACGCTTGGCACCACTCCAGATGATTGTCCGAACCAAGCTGGGACCTCAAGCCTCGATCGACTTGGCTGTTTCGACGCAGATGAAGATGGCTATTCCGATGCCGATGGTTTTTGGTCCACCGAAGACGGAGCAGATGCCTTTGGAAATGATCCGACTCAATGGTCAGACTTCGACGAGGATGGCTTTGGTGACAATTGGGCGAACGCTTCGTGGACAGACCGCAACACAATGTGGCCGGGTCAATTTAATCAAGATGTCACTTCACAAGATGCCTGCCCACTCCAAGCTGGTACGTCCTGGCAAGCCGGAATGATTGGGTGCCCGGATGCTGATGGCGATGGTTGGTACGATGTGATGGATGCCTTCCCACAGGAAGCAACCCAATACATCGACACGGATAATGACGGTTTCGGGGACAATGAATCAGGATTCGAACCTGATGCATGCCCAACCGTGGCCGGCACCTCAACCTTTGACCGATACGGTTGCCTCGATTCCGATGGTGATCTTCGTTCAGATCCCGACATCAATTGGATGCCTACACAAGGTGGGGATGCATTCCCTACAGAACCAACACAATGGGCTGATGAAGACCTCGACGGCTATGGCGACAACCCAACCGGTGTCACACCTGATGATTGTCCAACTGTTCGCGACACATCAAGCATCGACCGCCTTGGATGCGCTGACACCGATGGTGATGGCTATTCCGACCCTGATGCTGAATGGACGCTTGCAGATGGTGCAGATGCTTGCATTAACGGCCGTGGCAACTCAACTTTGGACCGGTTCGGATGCTACGACAAAGACGGTGATGGTTATTCCAACCCAAGCACTGACTGGACCCTCGATGATGGCGCAGACGCTTACGTTGAAGATCCAACCCGATGGATCCTAGAAAAGCAAACATCAAGCGATTCTCTTTCAAGTGGTTCAGCCGTTATGTACGGCTTTGGTGGCTTAATTTTGATTGGTGCGCTCGCTGGCGGTGCTTTCTTCCTCCGAGGTCGGAGTGCCGATGATGAACAAAAAGCATGGGCGCAGCCTGCAGCCGGCGGTATGCCCAGCATGCCTTCGATGACTGCTCAACCCGCAGCCGTTGCAATGCCAAACTTCGCAGCCCAACCAGTGGCTCAGCAGGCAGTTGCAACCTACGCAGCCCCAGCAGTCCAAGCAATCCAGCCAGTTTCACAACCAGCGCCAGTCGCTGACCCTGCTCGGGATTATTACAATGGACTGTTGGCCCAAGGCTATCCTGCTGCTGACGCCATTGGCTACACGCAACATTACTACCCGACCTTCCAGGGTTAACGGGCCGACTGTGATGCCCCTGTTGTTCACAAATCGATCAACAGCCTCCAGTTTCACGGATGAGAGCAGCGACAAAATTCACGTTGTCAATGTCTTTGATGTTGTTGTGAGGACAATCGCATTCTGGGACATACACACATAAGTGAACTTCACTACAAAATTAAACTCTTTTTATTCCGGATAAATCTTTATGACACCTACAGAGAATTGGAATCTGTGTTTGACCTAAATTCCTTGACAGTTGTCGAATTAAAAAAACTGCTGAAGGACCAAGACCTTCCAGTTTCTGGAAAAAAGTCAGAACTCATCTCCCGGCTTGAAGAAACTGAGAACGTACCCCCCATTCAGGATGAAAAGGTAGAGAAATTAACGATTGCTTGCCCTTCGTGTAATTCTAATCTTAGATACCCGCATGAGTATTATGGTAAATTGAGATGCCCAACATGCAGTCGAACTTTCAACCCAGCATCTCCAAACACATCCGGTTCAAACATAAAGCCACTTGGCGCAATATTATTCGGAACCCTCGCATTAGTATTGATCACTGCACTCGTTTTTGTATATTTCATTGTGATTCCATTGAGTTGCGTGTGGAGTCATGGTGGGTGCTGATAGTCAGATTTATTTCCTGAGGTACCTATTGTGACGCCTCGCTGCGTTGTTTCTTCATCGCTGCTTCATGAAGCCACTTGAGTTCCAAAAGACGGCAGACTGCAGGTGCCCATTGACGTTTGAAAGCAGGATGGAAACGCAATTGGTTATCCCTTCGTAACATTTCCCGATAGATCTGGTCCAAAGCAACGGAGAGATCGGGCATGTGCATATTGATCCGTTTTTTCTTCGGAGGTTTGTAATCCATTGATTCCCGCAAGAGACGCTCCAAGAACCCCACTTCACATTGAAACAATTTGTTCATTTCCCCTCTCAGTTGATGGGGCAATCCATTGGGCCTTTGCCCGCGCTGTATGAAAGAGTCATCCGGTGTTGCTCCAATCACACGGCTCGAACGTCGCCCTTTTGGCCCTGTGCGTTTTTTGAGGGCTGCAGCATAATCGATGCTTATACGCAGCGTGTGCAAGCGGTTGTTTTTGCTGTCCTCCCAGGCTTTCCCATGAGATACACCCGATTTGGCATGCTGACTAATCTTGCAATATCTACGTGAACGAAGCATCTCCCAAGTAGGTTGGACCACCATAGTGGGGCCTTGTTTGGGTCGCTTATAAACCGTCTGAAAGCGCCATAGTATTGTGTGTTTTTTTGAAGGCGGTTTCGCAGTATAGCGGACCCTTTTAGGCATTAATATAAGGTGGAATGATAGTATACATAAGTACCTACAAAAGGAGAGAACAAACATGATCGGACAAGAACAGATATACACCCTAGCCAACGACGCCAGCCTTACCCTTCCCGCGCTCAGCGAAGGCCAATTGACCATTGCCATGAAGGATGGATGGATCGGTTACATACGCCACACTGTCCACAACCCGAACCGCATGGGTTGGCCCGACCCGGCTGAAGAATACCCCACGTTGGGCATCATGCTCCAAGCCTTGAGTGACCGCACAGCCCGCGTCGTGCTTGTTGTTGACGATGAGTTTGCAGTGGGCAACCTTGCTGTCTACGTAGCTGCTTACGCACATTGGGGTTTTGAGTTGCTCATCGACACCGCCACATTCCTCCGAACGGGGATCACACGGGTTCCTGTTGAGGCCGCTATGCCAGCCGCGCAACCCCAGACCACCGAGCAACCCGCAGAGGTTTGCGGCATGGAAGTGGCCTGAATGTGGCTGTTCGTCTCTGGAGGCTTTGTCTCCATCGTGGCCCACCGCAGCCAACCCATGCACGTGCTGGTTCGGGCGCGCCATGCCGACCACATTGGAGTGTTGTTTCCAGACCTCGAGCCAACCGTTCTGGCAACAGCCGACTACAGGTTCCGTGTCGTTGTCCACCGTACAGTGCTTCAGCGTGCCCTTTCGCACTATGTTGCCAACATGGAATATGACAATTTCAAGGCGAGCATTCGCAACGAACCTTACCATGAGGTGTGCCTCGATGTGTGGCGTACCATGTGGGCCTATGGACGCCGAGAGAGGGGTGGGTGAATGCGTACGAGCCTCACACACCCGTTGTACGTCTCATGGATCCCTCTCGATGGCGATGATGGTAAACTGGGCATGACATTGTGCCCTGGCAAGTACCAACCCGTCGCCTCCACCGGAGCATGGGACCGTCAACTCGATGTCGATTTGACCGCACTTGTCACCATGGGAACCCACCGTCTGGTTAGCCTCGTCACTGAGGAGGACATGCGGGTGTTACGAGTAGAGTCCTTGGGCGTTGATGCCTTGGCAAGCGGAATGGTTTGGGACCACCTCCCCATCGAAGACACCACCGTCCCTACCCCAGAATGGATGGAAGCGGCAATCCCCGTGCTTGAGAGATTGGTTGTCGATATCCCTGGGGGAGAAGTGGCCGTCGTGCATTGTATGGGCGGACTCAGTCGTGCTGGCACGTTCATGGCCCTGTACCTGTGGATGCGTGGGATGTCAATGCAACAGGCGATCGACCATGTCCGTGAGCACCGTTCACGAACCTGCATTAACATCAATCAGCAGATGTTTTTGTTAAGATTCGCATCACTGGACGATGATTGATGGCGAAACTGTCACCTTCGAGGCTTGGAACAATCTTTGATTCAACCAATCAATTCGGATATGTGGCAAGGCTTCGCAGTGGGTCTTGTCAGTCGCTAGGCAGTGTACTGGGGGACTGAACACCCATTGTACTTCTCCATAATGTCTTGACGGGTGGAAGAACCCTTGCGATTTCATGGAAATGATATGTCGTTCCAATATATTCAAACAAAGGAGACATCTTTGCTGAAGATCAGTCGCCAAAGTTCTCGGCCATCCCAGTTGTCTTCACCTGCGAAGTACACATGACCCTCGTGAACATGAATATCACCGATAAATCCACCCGTTGGTTTCAAATCGATGACTTGCCAAGTTGTTCCGTTGATTGAATTGTGCGCCCACAATTCTTCACCAGTCGTACCATCGTTGGCGGAGAAATACACGGTGTATTGATGCACCGTGAGTTCAGTTGGTCCATTGGCCCCGGAAGTTGATTGGATATCGGTTACTTCCCTGAATGAATTGTTTTGGCTTTCATAGACCCACATTTCGAAGTGAGTTCCTGAAGTTGCCTGGAAGTAAACTTGGGTGCCAAGAACGACGAGATCAGAAGGTGAACTGCCGGCACCTCCTGCGCGAATGTCAGCTGCAAGCCAGACTGAATTATTTGTTGTCTCATAAGCATACAACTCAGTTCCATGGGTTGTGCCTGCGTTTGCAGACATGTAGATCGTTGTTCCCATCGCAACAAGGTTTTGAGGGCTTGAAGAGAGAGACCCGGGATTGATATCGTTCACCATAAAGGTGGTATTTGTGCTTGTCTCATGTTTCCATAATTCGATTCCAGTCACTCCAACCGATGGTTGAGCTGAGAAATAGAGGTCTGAATTGACGGCAAGCAGCGAGGATGGTTGGATGTCTGCTTCTACTTTCCACACGCTGAAATTAACAGTTTCATAGGCCCAAAGGTCAAACAATCCAATGCCCGTAGAACCAGCACTATCTCGAGCGCTAAAGAAAACAGTCGTGTCAATGAGCGTAAATTCGCCAGGAAAACTCGAGCCTCCTGGGAAAATTTCCTTAATCTGCCATGCTGTTCCGTTTGATGGTTCGTAGACAAACGGTTTGACGTTAAAGCCAGCGTCCTGTCCTGCAAACATCAATTGTGGACCAATCGCATGCAACGAGAGGACACTCCCTGGATACACCAGTGAGATGCTTCCATTATCATAGGCCCAAATTCCGCTTGCAGTTCCATTGTTTGCTGTGAAATACATGGTAGAATTAATCGTGACAAAATTGGCAGGAGTGCTGTGCCCGGACGGGTTGATGTCTTCGACGAGCGCCACTTCAAAGGTGGTGCAAATCAGCATGCTTGAGATCACCTCTCCAGATTCCAGTGCTCCATTGAGCGCGATGCCGTTGCCTGCTCCATTATCCATGCCCTGCTGCAGCAATTCTCCAGTTCCGTTGCATCCAAGAAACGCTGGTGCAATGGAAAGACGAGCGACCATCATCGTGAGGGTCGAACTTCCATCAGCGCCATCTGCTCCGTCAGCACCGTCTGCTCCGTCAGATCCATCCTGGCCTGTTTCGCCATTGCATACAACGACAAATGAATCAACTTCATCAACGGAAAGCGTATTGTCGCCGTTGTCGTCAACACCCGTTTCCACGATAGTTCCACCATTTTGGCACCCTTCGACAATTGGTTCGGTGCGTGTTGCAATAAGGGAGGTGAGGCCGTTTTCACCGTTGGTACCGTCAGCACCATTGGCACCGTTCTGTCCATCAGTACCATCACTACCGTCGACTCCTTCGTTTCCGTTGGTTCCGTTCAAACCATCGTTGCCGTCAGTGCCGTTGAGTCCTGCTTGTCCAGTAAGGTCCATTTCTTGCCACGCATTGTTTTGGCACACTTGAAACATTGCTTGTGAAGCAATAAAGAAAATTTGATTGTTGAGATCTTCATTGCACGTCTGAAGTTCAGCCGCAGTGACAACGAGGTGGAAGCTTGACCCGTCGGTCCCGTTCGAACCATTCATTCCATCGTTGCCAGAAGCGCCTTCAATGCCTTCAGCATTGGAGATTGAATAGATGGAAAAAGGCACCAAGACAAGCATGGCTGCCAAAAGGATGGCAGACATTGGCGCCGGCATGGACGAAGCGATTCCAGATGATCCAAGGGGGGTGCTCAGGGCCTCAATTTTTTCCCCCACAATTGGGATTGAGGTGCTGACTTCTGGCAGTTCCGTCTGGGTGGTTGCGATTTCGGCGGCTTGTTCCACTCTGCGGATTGCAATTTGCTCATCAGTCCAACCTTGTTCACGTAACTGTTCGTCTGCCCACATACCTTCTGCTTAGGTTGAGTTCATATACCATTATTGGTGCATTAATTTGACAAACCTTCACCACGTATACGAAGTCAATTAGACACTGCTTTGGATTTCTTTCGGTTGCGACACCCTCTGTACATACAGTCCACGCGTCGGTACTCATAGCAACGACGTCGTTTACGAGGTAATTATCTC
>TARA_B110000459_G_scaffold24995_1_pt1 | contig 14120 bp, 4 predicted proteins | sample TARA_B110000459 | Tara Oceans TARA_B110000459 (sample SAMEA4398296) | marine metagenome | biome: Polar Biome; feature: [SRF] surface water layer (ENVO:00010504); material: water (ENVO:00002006), including particulate matter (ENVO:01000060) such as... | depth 5 m | reverse complement strand
TTTACGCTCGTCGTAGCGACGATGCGAATCATTTCGGCTTTACGTCTAACTTTTAGGACGCTTTTCCTCACCACCAGAAATACTAACACGCTTCTCTTCTCGCTTTCTTTTTCCACCTCTTTCTTGTTTCAAAAACAGGTCATAGGAATATGCATGGGCGTATTGAACGACCAATTCGATTTGTCCGGCGTCGGCAACTCCTTGGACGCGTTCGTGCACATAAACCCGCACCTTTTGCTGGCGGTTTTCTTACCGGCGCTGATATTCGAGTCCAGTTTTTCCATGGAGTGGCACACCTTGTCGAAAGTTTTGACGAAGATTTTGATCTTAGCAGGGCCGGGGGTGTTGATAAACATGGCCTTGACGGCGACGGTTTTGCACGCGTTTCCGTTCGATTGGGATTGGAACTTTTCGATGATGGTTGGATCGATTTTAGCGGCGACGGATCCGGTGGCGGTGGTGTCGATTTTGAAAGAGGTAGGCGCGTCGAAGATTTTAGGGCACGTGATTGAAGGCGAGTCGCTGGTGAACGATGGTACCGCTATCGTCGTGTTCACGTTGTTTTTTGAGATTAGTAAAGGCGAACACAAGACTTCGTTGGATGTGTTTTTGATGTTCTTGACGCAACCGCTTGGCGCTTTGCTCGTTGGCGTCGTCGCCGGACAGTTGGTTATTTTTTGGCTCAAGTCGATATTCAGAGACCATTTGGTACAAATTACTTTGACGCTGTTCGCGTGTTACTTGACGTTTATGGTTGCCGAGAGCGTTTTTCACGTCTCGGGCGTGTTGGCGTGCGTGAGCATGGGATTTTACATCAGCGCGAAAGGTCGCGTTTTTTTCGTCGGGAACATCGAACATACCATGCACCACTTTTGGGAAGTGTTGACGTATTGCGCAAACACGTTGGTGTTCGTTTTGACCGGGTTTATTATCGCGTCGGAGGTTATGAACGACGAGTTGGAGTTGAAATTCTCCGACGCAGGCTGGGGCGTTTTGTTGTACGTGTTTTTAAATCTCATTCGATTCGTGACTATCTCCATCTTATGGATTCCCATGAAATGGAAAACCGGGTATCAAATGAGTCGATCGGAAGGGTTCATATGCGTTTGGGGCGGTTTGAGAGGCGCGATTGGTTTAGCGCTAGGTTTGGTCGTCTTGGAAGAAGACGTCGCGTTCACCGCTCGAGATCGAGGGTTGGTTTTAATTTTAGTTTCCTCCGCGGTCGTCGGAACGTTGCTGTTGAACGCGTCGACGAGCGCGTTGATGTTGCGTTTGAGCGGGCTATTGAAAGCGGAAAAATCGCAAGCGTCTGCGTTAACTGCCGCGCGAAGAGCTATTCACGAACGCGCGATGGAACACTACGAACAAACGCTCGGTCAAACCGGCGCGCAATACGTCGGCGCGCCGGATTTCACCGCAGTCAAACAACTCATTCCCGCGTTGCGAGTCGTCGACGACCCGCAAATGGACGAAACAGAGATGGAGGCGGTGAAAATTATCGAACAAGACGCTTTTATGCGCGAACAGAATAAAAATTTGTTGGTCCAGGAAATTCGTCGTCGATTTCTCCACGGCGTCCGATCGGAAGCGTGGAAAATTTTGGAGGAAGATTTGTGCGACGCGGTCGTGTGCAGTCACATCATGGAAGCCGGTGAATTCGCGGAAGACGAACCACCTGGGACGTCTTTGACGGATTTAGACCATCTCTTGAGAATGTTGGAACCGAAAGCTTGGAGGAAAAAATTGAGCGCGATTATGGAATCTAACCAAATCGGAAAGAAAATCTTGCAAGGTTTACGCAAATTAGGCATCATCGAGGAACCGTGGATGGTCGTGAGACGACGAATGCAAGCGTTAAACGCGTTTTGCGCGGTGCACGAGAGAACGTCCGCGCGATTTGAACGGCTTTTGTTGGATTCCAAAGAGAAAGATGAGGAAGAAGAGGATGGCGGCGAAGGTACGAGGGCGCACCATAAAGACGTTAGCGGCGGAGGCGACGAACCCGATTCCGATCATTACTTGACGCAAAGCTCCATTCATTCGTTGAATCAGTTAACGTCTAACTCGCTGACCTCGCCCGCCGGCAGGCGCAAAGGCGGCGACCAAAGGAAAGTCGGCGGCGGCGCAAACAAAGCTTCCGCTACTGGAACAAATACGCACCGAGGGCCTTCGCGTCGCAGGGTGGACGCCGTCCAACAGTTGGAAGCGGAAACGACCGGATCGTCTTCCGCAGCCGTTCAAGAACACTTACGCATCGTGCTCAAAGAATCCAACGAAGAGTGTGAAAAGGCGAAGGAGTTGTTGAAGAAGATGCAACATTCGCACAATCACGTGGCGAGAGCTTTACGATCGGAAGATTTAGCCAGAGAAACGTTGGAAGTCGTCTCGCACGAGATTGCTCGATTGACTCGTACGGGTTTGTTGAAACAAGGTGAGGCGGCTATTTTGTCTAGCGAGCACGCGCAAGTGTTGCGAAAATTGCTCTCCCAACCGTTGCGACCATCGAAAACCTCTCCCGGACGCATTTTATCCGCCACACCAATTATGGACCCAACTGTTAGATCAGGCGTGACGTCTCGAACCTTGCGCACTCGCATCGCTCGAGAAGCTGACGTCATAGAATACTCCATCGGCGACGTCGTCGTCGACCCTTCGAAACCGCTGCCAGAGGAAGGTATTTTGCTCATAGGCAACGGCGTTTTAGAGATCAGGACAATCAACGACGTTCCAGGAGACGAACCGTTAGTGATTGGGTGTAAATCGCATCGAGCCGCGTGGGCGATAACCGCCTACGAGGAAATGTGTCGAGATTCGCGAACTGGGACGTTTATTCACCGCTCGGGGATTCAAGCGATTGCCAAGGCGAAAATGTTTGGCTTCATCGTCCCGAGAGCGTTGGCGGAAACCATTTTTTCGGACGAAAAAGAACGCGAGTGTTTGGATTCGTACCGAAGAGCCGCGGTAGCGTTGCTCGCGGAATCGTCGTTGAGACGCGCGGTGAGCGCGGTCGTATCGCGAACGTCCTGGATTGAAGGTGGTTTGAGAAAGTTTTCGCCGCACAGATTCGCGGCGAGAGGAAAATTTGAAAAAGTAGGCGGCTCGCAAGAGAGCGCCGCCTCGTCGACGACGACTGAATTTCGATGCGACGATCCTTCGAAAATCATTGTTTTAATCAGCGGGATGGCTCGCGTCGAAGGCGTAGGTATTGTTATCGCGCCAGCGATTCTAGATTCGAGATGCGTAGGTATTCGAGGAGGGACGTGCGGGAAATCCTCGGCGGAACAGGACTTCGGCTCTGGTACCGAAGGAGGAGGAGAAGGAGGCTCGAATTCGGAATACAGATTGGGACATTCGATGCCCGGTGTCGCTTCTTCTTCCGGCGGTATGGGTGCGAGAAAGAACTCGTTAGCGAACATATTCGGTTTAGGCTCGAAACAGCCTACGCCGTTGGAACCGACTCCAGACGCGCCGAAATCGCAGCTTTCCGGATTAACCGCCGCTTCTTCTCGATCGGCGTCCATGGAACTCACCAGAACAAACTCGATGAGTGGCGGCGGTGGCGAAGAGGGTAGCGTGAGAGATGGCGGCGGCGTGGACGAGTACGCATCTCGTCGAGAACGTATATCCGGAAGAGATGCGCCCATTAGCGGCAACGCCTTCACGGGCAAATGGACGCCTTTAGGGCAAGTGAAGCTCTTCGTCGTCAGTTGTGGAAAGTTGGTCAAGATGAACAAAAGTGGTGATGACGAAGAAACAAAAAGCTCTCCGAACAACAACGTCAACAACAAAAACAAAGCGTTTATGCACCAGAGAACGATGGAAAAACTCAAATCGGGTTCGAGCACGCTGCACGCCCTCTTTAGCGAGGTCTCTTCCTCGAAGAAACCTCCGCAACACGGTGATCAAGGTCTATCCGGCCTCGCGCATTCCGCGAGTGAAGCGTTGCAAAAGAGCGACGGAGATGGAGACGGAGACGACAGCGAACGGGAAGCGCCGCCGGCGCACATCACCATGGGTAAAGAAGAAAATACCAGCGATGATCATCCGTCCTCGTCGTTCGATAAAATGAAAGATCGAAGAAAAAGCCTCGGCGATAATCCAACTTCTCGGAAATCGCACGACGGCACCTCGAATAGTGGACCCGGAAGTATAAGCATGGTTCATTCGCGAAGCGTCGAAGGTATAGATTCTGCTGTTGGTCAAGGTGTTTCAAACTTTAGCGATGACGAAGATGATGCCGGAGAAGACCAGCATCCGCTCACGCAGCATACCACGCGCTTTTGAGTAAAATATACGATGAAACGTGCATAAAAAATAGCAAAGTACGGGTACATACATGGTACTGTACTGTACAGGATAGTAATAAAGTCGTATACCAAACCTTTCGTCTTTTCGTAATACAAAACTTTTTATAAATATACGTAATAATGATACGATTTTTATCGTCGCGCGCGTACGCGTGTAAAATCGTTCTGATTATAAAAATCAGGAATGAAGAAGTCTTCTCTCATTCTTATTCTTATTCGTGGTACGAGCCCCACACTTCTTTCATCTCCTCCTCGGATAACTTCTCCTTATCTTCGGCTTGCATCCAATACATGTACTTCATCATGACGACGTACAAAATGATGTAAGACAAACCAATCAAAAACCAGGCCACCGCTAAAATTTGGGAATGGATCAACAATCTATTCAACGGTGAATCGTCCGGGGCTTGAATCGTCTCGCCGGTGATCGGATCGACGTAATCTTGCTGCTCCGCGGCGACTTTCGCGACAAAGCTTTGCACGTATTTGCATCGGGCCAAAGAGTCGATGTTTGGCAACGCATTAATCATGTCGATGGTCCCCGACACTTCGGAGATGGGCAAAACGTAGCCGTAATTACTCGAGTAAAACCCGCTCGCGTCTTGCAACGACTTCGTGTGTGATTTCGTTCCGCTGCTCCAATCTTGATCGTAGCCAGCCGCGTTCGTCGCATTGAAAGCTTCGAAAGCTACGTCGCCGTCGAGCAACAAGCCTCTCTCGTGCAAGTTGCACGCCAACGCTTTGTATTCGTCGTACGCCACGTTTTCACTGGAGACGCCAATTTCATTGAACTTACCAGTCTTTTCTGCTCCGCACATTTCCAACGCCGTCGTTTTTTTGTATTCTGCGTTGATATATTCGGTGGCCACGGTGTTAGTGTTCAACTTTGTGTTCAAATTGTTGATGCCTTCGTAAATAGTTTCTCTCGCGCCCGTGATCGTATCCAAAGCGACGCGATCGCTGAAGCACGGCAACACGTCGTCCAACGACGTCATTGGATTCGCGGCGGGCGGGTAAAACCCTTCCGCTGATCGCCAATCGATCACGGTCGTTTCCAAATCGTCGAAAAATTGCGCGACGCCCATAAACACGCCAAACATGATCCACGAAACCAACATGAACAGCCACAACGGTATGGAGGCGAAGAAGAGACACTTTTTAAAGTTACCAAAGACCAAACCGCCGCAAATTAAAGAAATGACCAACAAAAATGAGGCCAACGCGATGGCGGCTCGTTCCGTTTGCTCCACGTACATTTCGACTTCGTTTTCAAACGTGCTCACGGTCGACTGCACGCTCGCTACCGTGTTGGAAATTTGCACTTTTTCATCTTGGCCGCCGTCCGGGATTAAAGCCGCGGAGTTCGTATACGCCGCGTCGATTATATCCACGTCATTCGTCAAAATGTTCAACGAGTCGCTGAGTCCCTTGACGACGTCGCTGACCGCGAGCGGTAACTCCGATGCTCCCCAGTAAATCAACCCGCAACCGACGATGGAAATCAAAGCGCACACCACGACGACGCACTTCGCGAACGTCTTCGCGAACGCAGTCGGGGCTTTCGATCTGAAGCAGCACTCGCACGATCCCGTCACCACCCAAATGCAGCACGTCGCAAACTTAAACGCGAAGAAGAGGAGAGTAAACACGAACATGAACACGGCGACTAAAACGCCCGGCAAGACGCACCCGCCGATCATCTTCGCGTACTCCTCGTTCAACTCAAACTTCATATCGGTGATCGTTTCGCCGGATTGGACGTCCAATCGCGGAGTGCCCCAAATGGTGGTATCGTCCAAAGTGTAATAATCCGACGCGGCATCTGAGTTGAACCACTCGACAGTGTACACCGAGGGGTCAAACGTCGCCGCCGGAGCGTACTCGGCGAACCCAGCGGAAACATCGTTCCCGCTCGGCGTGCAGGCCTTCGGTGGTCCGTCCACCCCGCAATTATACGACGCCAAAAAAGCTTCCGCGTCTAGAAACATCAGCGACGTGTCCGCGCCGACGCCACCAGTACACGAGAAATCGTAATTGGATCCATAATAGCCGCACTGGGCATTTCCGTCGTGCTTGGTCCACCCGGAAACGTCCTGCGCAAAGCTCTTCGCCTTGTCGAACATCCACTTCATATTAATCACTTGATTGGTGTTCCAGCCGGAAACTTTCCCGTTGAACTTTGTCGCCTCCCAAAACATGTCTTGCATGGACTCCGCTTTGGACGTGTCCCACGTCTCCACGCCGACGCCTTCGTACGACGTCGCGTAGTTGAACATTCTCTCAAACCTCGTCACCGAAGATACGTCCCACTTTGATAAGTCCCCGTTAAAAGTGTACTGGTACGCGAACGCGTCCGACATGTCCTCGATCATGGACACGTCCCAGTCGAGTAACGTTTTCCCCCCCTGTTTCACGCTGTACCAGTGGTTCGGGCAGTTCCCCACGGAGGACATACTCAGACAGTCCGAAACGAGTTGGTAAAAACCGTACTCTTTGTACCAATTAATATCACTCGAATTTCCCACGTGATCCGCGAGAACATCATCGCTTCCGGAAAAGAACAGAAGGATTATTGCGGCGACCATCGTCGTCGAAAACGACGCCTTTGTTGACGACAAAGATCGCATTTTTGACCTAACGAACGAAATTCAAACTTTCCCCTTATTAAAGTCAATGTATTTATAAAGAGTCGTATAAATAGAGTACAAACGCCAATATAAAAAGAGGCACACCACGGAAGCGTTCTTTCGTCTGTCTCTCTGTCTCGCTCTGTCTGTGTAAAAAAACAACTTTTAAAACCTCTTCTTAAACGACGACAGACTTCTTTTACGCGCAGTTAACGCGTTTTACGAATGGAGAGGATTTCGAGTCAAAGCGCTTTCGTGCTGGCAGATTTTTTCTTTCTCCAATTAAGTTCTTTAAACCCTAAATTCTTTGACAGCTCCCGGATAATCTTTTCTTTGCTTCACTCGTGCGCTCTTGCGAGTCTTGTAGCAGTTCAGCGCGCAGAAAGAGAGAGAAAGAACGATACTAAGATGACGACGACGTATACGAGAACTTTGACCGGCTGTGGTTTCTGCTCCTCCTCTTCTTCTCGCGCTTCTTTGACCACGAACAACAAAAACAAAAACGTTTTAGACGATGATGATTTTAAGGGGAAATCGAGGACGTCATTGGCGCGCTCGAGTGCGAATCTTCGCGCGAGCGGGAAACGACGACGAGGCGCGCGCGCTGATGCGGTCGTCCTCAAAGCAGCGGCAGAAATCTCTCCCGCGACGGAACGAGGCGGAGGCACCCCAAAAGCGGATTTAGAATCCTCTCGAGGCGCGTGTTCCGTCGTGAGTCCGAAATATTCGCCGGAAAGCATACGACAGAAAACGTTATTCAATACGCCGTTTGAATCCGCGCAAACGTTTTTACGATTGATTGAAATCACCTGGTCCGCGGGCGTGTTCGCCGGGTCTTTGTTGTACGACGAAATCAACGGCGTGGGCGACCGAAACGTGAGAGAAAGGAGCGAACAACTGAGAGTCGGGTTGGCGTCGCTGGGGCCGTCGTTCGTGAAAGCGGGGCAGGTGTTGGCGAACAGGCCGGACGTGGTCAGAGCGGATTTTATGGAGGAGCTGACGAAGTTGCAAGACGACGTGCCGGCGTTTAAAACGGAGGAGGCGTTTGCCATCATCGAGAAGGAGTTGGGGAAATCGGTGAAGGATTTGTTCGAGGAGATTACGCCGGAACCGATCGCCGCGGCGAGTTTAGGGCAAGTGTATAAAGCGAAACTGAAACAAACCGGGGAAACCGTGGCGATTAAAGTCCAGCGACCTGGGATTGAGCCGATTATTTACCGAGATTTGGTTTTGTTTCGCATTCTCGGCGGGTTCGTCAACGGCGTGGCGAGGAAACGTTTGGGATGTAACGCCGAGTTAATCGTGGACGAGTTTGGAGAAAAGTTGTTGGAAGAGCTGGATTACGTCCAAGAAGGCAGGAATTTAGTGGACTTTTACGAGAACTTTAAAAACGATCCAATCGTGAAAATTCCAAAGTTTTACCCGGAATATTCCGGGAAGAAAGTGTTGGTGATGGAATGGATCGACGGCGTGAGGTGCACGAACCCGAAAGAAATTTGCGACACGTTGGACGTGGACGAGTTCATTCGCGTCGGCGTCGTCTCTGGGTTGAGACAGTTGTTAGAGTTTGGTTTGTTTCACGGCGATCCACATCCGGGGAATATCTTTGCCATGCGCGACGGCCGCATCGCGTACGTCGATTTCGGCAACGTCGCGCAGTTGACGCAACGGAATAAAGAGGTGCTGATCGACGCGGTGGTCCACGCGGTGAACGAAGATTACGACGGGATGGCGAGCGATTTCGTCAACTTGGGATTCTTGACCGAAGGAACGAACGTGACGCCGTTCGTCCCCGCGTTGGAACGCATTTGGCAAGACGCTCGAACGGCGTCCTTGGAAAAGTTCAACTTTCGAACCGTCACGAGCGCGTTCAACGAGTTGGTGTACGAATACCCGATTCGAATTCCCGAACGGTTTTCTTTGGTCATTCGCTCGTTGCTGACGCAAGAAGGCATTTGCATGACGTTATCACCAGAGTTTAAGTTTTTAGAAGTCGCGTACCCGTACGTCGCGAAAAGGTTGCTGACCGATCGCGACGCCGGGTTAAGAGAACGTTTGACGCAAGTCTTATTCGATAGCAAAGGTAAATTTCAATGGAAACGGTTGGAGAATTTAATCGAGTTGGCGAAAACCGGCGGCGGTGATTTGGATTTAACCGATACGGCGACTGATGGTGCCGGATTACTCTTAACCGACGAAGGGTTGAGAAAGAAACTCATCTTAGCGTTGACCGAGGACGATCGTTTGCGAGTGGAAGAAGTCTCCCGATTGGTTGATTTGTTAAGAGAAGACGTCGATTTCGAAAAGTTGGCCAGAAACTCCGTCCAAGACGCGCCGAGAGTGGCGAGGAAGTTTCTAGAGCGGTGGTCGGATTCCGTTTTGAAAGTTTAATACGAAGTAAAAATACCGACGACGAGATTTGTTCGGGGTTGTATTATTATATATCGCACTACTAAGCGCAAGCAACGAATATTTTTTTTAAGGCGGAAACACTTGTAACACCCCCGTGACGTTCGCTCGGCACGTCGGGCACCGAAAGAAAACCTCGTTTTTCTTCACCTTTCTGTTGTTATTATTGTTTATGTCGTCGTCGTTTTCATCTTCTCCCGCGTCCTCCTCCTCGTCGTCCTCGTCCTCGTTCGCCTGCTCGACGAACCGCTCTCTGGATCGATTCGCGCACTCGAGGCACGTGGTAAAGTGGCAGCACGGAAGCAACGCGCAGGCTCTCGGATTCGAATAACAGATAACACACGTCGAAGCCTTTTCCAATTTATCGATTTGATCTTTCAACCGCGTGATTTCGTTTTTGAGGTTTTCTGAATGTTCTTGTTCGTCGTTTTCGTCTTCGTCTTCATCAAAATCCAAGCGACGACGAGAAATCGACGATGAACGATACCCACGATTCACCATCGAAGGCGGCGTGTTCGTAGAAGTGGAACGTGCGGATGTCGTCGTCGTCGCGCGCTGCGTCGTAAGGTGTGAGATGATTGTGGCCAAGTGCGTGGACGCGTCGAGTCCTTCCCTCGCGGCTCTCGCGATGCGCATGTGCGCTTCGCGAAGAGACCGAGCGTTGATGTCCGCGTCGAAGCTGGAATAGACGGTTTCCAAAATATCCGTCGGTCGAGCGAAGACGTTTGGCGTCGCGTCGTTGTTGTTGTTGTTGTTGTTGTTGTCGAGGACGTGTCTCATGCGTGTTCTCGGTGAATCTCGAGAGAATTGAATCACCGACGATCGTCTCCCAACGGTATGAGCGTCAGCGTTCGCGGTAGAATAATTCGAAAACATCTCTTCGGCTTCTTCGGCTTCTTCGGCTTCGTCGGTTTCAACCACGCGAAGTGGCACGCTTTCTCTCCGCTCGACTCGAAACGAAACTGGATGTAAATCAGAGGCAGAGTTGTTGTTGTTTGTATTCCTGGCAATCGAGTGGCGTTGTCGTCGTAATCTTCGCGAGATGATGCGTTCTCCTTCTTCTTCTTCTTCATCTTCATCTTCATCTTCATCTTCGATCCCGCTACTACTCGAATTATTATTTGGTCCGTCTTCCTCGTCTCTCTCGCCGCGACCAAACGCTGCAGTTCTCACCTGTTCTCTTTCTCTCCCCATCAAAATTCGGTGCGGCGCTGCTTCCAACCCAATGCTTTCTCTCACCGCTTCCTCTAAATATTCGCACTCTCTCCTCCATCTCCTCCGCTCGCGTTCGCCGCTCGGTTGAAACGCGCTTTCCTCGATCGACGACTCCAACTCCAAAAGCATCGCTAACATCGCGTACAGCCAATACAAATCCCCGCACTTATCCTCTCCATCGCTCTCTTCGTCTTCTTCATCGTCATTCGTTCGCTCGCGAACGTTATCTACGTGTTCCAACCACCTTCGCCGACGATTTTCTATCCACCATCTCGATTGAAAATCCACTAAAACAGACGCCTCGAAATCTCTCAATGCCTCGGAGAAACAAGACAACTTGGAATTCGCGCGAATGCGAAGTAACTTCCTGGACCATAAATTTCTGCACTGGTACCACGTGAACGGTCGAGACTCTGCGTTTAAAAGCGTTTCGAGCTGTTCGTGTGATCATTCAAAGGCCCCGCCCGATCGGAGAGAGAGTAAGAGAGAGAGAGTTTAGCACATAAACACAACGAGGAAGGAAAAACGAAGAAAACTCGAATACTAATAATAAAAAAAAAAGAACACACAAACCTCGCTCGTCGCTCGCACCGCCGCTCGCACCAGCCTCGCCGCTTGGTCTTCCTCTTCCTCCTCTCCTCCTTCTCTCGAAGAAGAAGACAGGGATTCCGATATATACTCGGACTCGGAGGAGGAGGAGGACATCACAAAAGTGATGTGCGCGCGTGATATAATATTTTAAAAACAAAGAGAAAAAGAGTAAAAAATATTCAAAAACAAATTCATTTCATTTTTTTTTTCTCGTTTTTTGAAAAAAAAGCGTTGTGGCTGCTCTTTTTTCGAAGCCTCGAGATACGAAGAAGGTTTAGATAAGTTTCGCATTTACCATTTATATCTTGGGTTTACGCACGCATACACACACACATATACATAGAATGACCACCACCTATACCGCGGCGGCGAATACGACGAGAGCGTTTTGTTCTTCTTTTTCATCTTCTTCGAGAAAAAGAAGCAAAAGCATCGGCAGAAGCGATGAAAAGAACTTTCATCGTAATCATCATCCGTACGGGAATACGCGAGAGAGGATTACAAGACGAGCGTCCTCCTCCGCCTCTCTTTCGAGCAAAAACTCTGAGAAAAGCGAGAGGAAAAGGAGGAGGAGGGAGAGTTTTCGCGGTTTTACGACGACTGCTTTTGCCACAAAGGAGGGAAAGTTTTTGAGCAGCAGCGAGAGGGATGATGCTGCGGCGACGAGCCATCGTGAGCGAGATGACGTCTTGGGAGTATTTAACAAAAAAAATGTTGGTAAACCACCATTTAATGTAGCCCTGATGGTGATGGTCGCAGCGACTGCGTTTGGAGCATTCGTGGTAGGAGGACAAGACGTGGCGTGGGCTGAAATGGGAGACGTCGCCGCCGCGGTAGCTGAGGAGGATCTAGAATCCACCGGTGGAGGTTTCGCGCAAGCGTTCCTTTTGATTCTCTTGTCCGAGCTCGGCGATAAGACGTTTTTTATCTCGCTCTTGCTCGCGTTGAAAGAGAAGAAATCGAGCGTGTTTTTAGGGACGTTTGGCGCGTTAGCGGTGATGACGGGGTTATCCGTGTGCATTGGGCAGTTTTTTCACGTCGCGGAAGGGTCGTTGGGTTTGAGCGAATCCGCCATTCCGTTCGACGATATCTTGGCGGTGCTTTTGTTGTTGTATTTTGGGATCAACACGATTAAAGGCGCGGAAGACGCCGACGACGTCGCGGAGGAAGAGAAAGAGGAAGCGAAAGTGGAGATTGGGAAAATGCAGTTTAGTGGAGATCAGGCGTTGATTCTGAGCACGTTCGCGTTGGTTTTTGCCGCCGAGTGGGGGGATAAGAGTTTCTTCGCGACCATCGCGTTGTCGGCGGCGCAAGATCCGACGCAAGTATTTTTAGGAGGTACGGCTGGGCACGGCGTAGCGACCGGGTTAGCGGTTTTGACCGGGGATTTGATTGGTGACTATTTGAGCGAAAAAGTCGTGGCGTACGCCGGAGGCGCGTTGTTCATATCCTTCGCCGTGGGGACTTTGTTTGAGATTTTTGAAAAGTTGAGTTGAACGCGACATGAAAAGAATAGAAGAAGAAAATCCCATATATGAATGAGGTATCGTATTGTAATACTCCGCAAAAAACAAATATTTTTATTACATTGATAAAGAACAAATAATTTAAACTACTGGATGCGACGCGTACGCGTCCACCCCTCTGACTCGCACGTTCCGCGTATCCACGTGCATATTTTTCGTCAACCAGTCCGAAGTCGGTTCCGGGCTCGCTTTGGCCGCCGCGACCGCCTCGTCCACAATCTTCCTCTGCGCCTTTTCAATCGCTTTCACCTCCGTCGGATCCAATAAACCTAGATCGTTGATTAACTTTCTCAACCTTTCCACCGGGTCTCTCTCTTGTCTAATGCCGGTAATCTCGTCTCGAGTTCTGTACGTCGACCCTGGGTCGGACATGGAGTGACCGTGGTATCTATACGTGTCCATCTCCAAAACGATCGGCCCTTTCCCGCTGACGCAGTGCTCTTTGGAAAACTTGAACGCCTGTTTCACCGCTAACGCGTCCATTCCGTCGACTTTCAACCCTGGGACGTAATCGCCTCTTTTATAATAATTCGGAGATTTCGCGGATCGTTCGATGGCGGTCCCCATGCCGTAGTGATTGTTCTCGCACACGTAAATTATCGGCAAATCCCACAAAGCGGCCATATTCATCGCCTCAAACAGTTGCCCTTGATTCGCCGCCCCATCTCCATACATCGCTACCGCCACGTTCGCTTGCTTCCTATACTTGTACGCGAACGCCAACCCGGCTCCAATCGGCGTCTGCGCGCCCACAATCCCGTTCCCTCCAAAGAAATGCGCCTCGCGTCGATACATGTGCATGCTCCCGCCCATCCCTTTCGACGCGCCGTCGAACCTCCCCATCAGCTCCGCCATCACCTCTAACGGCGTCCCGCCTCTCCCTAAGTGCGTGCAGTGGTCTCTGTACGATGTCACCACCGCGTCGTCGTGCGTTAACGCCTTTTCCATCCCGACCACGACTGCTTCTTGCCCGTCGTAGAGGTGGCAAAATCCTCGTATAAATTTGCTCTTGTATAAAGTATCCGCTGCAATTTCCAAACGTCGCATTTGGTACGCTTGCGTGAACATGTCGATGATTTCCGATTTTGAAGTGTCCACCAGTTGCGAGGGAGGTGAATCGATGTTGTGCGCGATGAATTTCACCGGGACTTCGATTTGTAACCTTTCATCGTCCTCGTTTTCTTTGCTCTTTAAAGTCGTCTTAGTACTACTGATTGTTCTCTTCGCCGCCGGGAGATCTGACGAAAATGATGATCCGCAACCAACGCTGATGAGTCGCTGGATCTGCGCCGCAAAACCACCGAAACCAGTTCGAGAAAGTCCTCCTCCAAAAGAAGCACCGATCGAGGATCGAACGAGACGTTTGATCGCTCGTCTCGAGGAGGAAGAGAAGGAGGACATGAGGAGTAAAATGTGCTTTATTAAGCCGTCGTTTGAAATTTTTT
>TARA_B110000459_G_scaffold191240_1_pt1 | contig 14185 bp, 31 predicted proteins | sample TARA_B110000459 | Tara Oceans TARA_B110000459 (sample SAMEA4398296) | marine metagenome | biome: Polar Biome; feature: [SRF] surface water layer (ENVO:00010504); material: water (ENVO:00002006), including particulate matter (ENVO:01000060) such as... | depth 5 m | reverse complement strand
TCATATCTTATATTAGGTACAAGACACAACGCAATAGACACAGATGCGTTATTTGTGAAAAGCGGAAATGTAGGAATAGGAGAAACAAGCCCAAGTACAAAAACAGAAATAAAAGAAACAAATAATGATATTTATCAATTAACAATTTTTAATAGCCACGTTTCAACAACAGCTAAAACAAGAATTGGAAACTGGGCAAATGAGGTAAAAATTTCAAGTAACTTAATGCAATCTGGTGGTACAAAAACTCAAGATGATGCAACCAAGGCTTCTTGGGTTTTAGGATTAGGTGGTGGTGGAGATGGTTTTAACATTCAAAGAAGTCCTGCAGGAAGCACAACATTAACTGACTATCTAGCAATAGACAGTTTAGGAAATGTAGGGATAACTGCTGCTGCTTATTTAGGTTTTAATGGAGCAGCAGATTCAAGTCATTCAATAGGATATGATTCAGTAATTGATGGGGTACAAGTTAGAGGTCAAAATGGTATAAGATTCGGTACAGGTAGTGGAACAGGCACAGAAAGAATGCGTATAGACAGTTCTGGAAGATTAGGTCTTGGAGTCACTCCTTTGACTTGGAGTACAGGAGTAGGTAAAGTTGTTAATGTAATGCAATTAAATGGAAATGGTGCTTTATTTACAAGGGCAGATAATACTTTTTTATCTCAAAACTTTTATTATAATTCAGCAGATGCAGGAGCAGTAATAGATGCAGGACAAGGAAGTATAATACAATGTAGTGCAGGAGAAATTATATTTTCTGGAACTTCAACAGGCGCAAGTAGTGGTTCAACAGTTAGTGTAATTGAGAGAATGCGTATTACAAGTGATGGTTCTTTAGCAAGAAATTCTAAAAAAGTTTGGAATTTTACTGCAGTTAAAACTTTTAATGAAGGTGGTTCAAGCGATGATTTCTTTAGATTAAATTTTAATGGAAATACTGTGGTGGTAGCAAATATAACTTTAATGAGTAATAATTCATCAACAGGAAGTAGAACAATGCAAAGTGTACAAGCTATGCTATCTTTTTCATATCAAGGATATTTACCAACAATGACAGAAATTTCAAAAACTCCAGTTAGTAATAATGGAAGTTCTTATATAAGTGCAGTACAAGGAGCAAATGGTAGTTTAACTTTTTTATGTGATACTACAAATAATGGTACTGGAACAGGCAATACAACTTTTGTTTCTGTTGAACTTGTTTCTAATGGTTCAATAAATGCAAGTATAACAGTATTATAAAATTAGTATATTATGGAAGAAGAAGAAATAATAGATTATTCAAGTTGTGACCAATTATTAGTAAATCTAATACAAGAACAATCTGATAGAATTGATAGACTAGAATCTACTTTATCAAAATGCAAATGTAATTGGAAATATTAGTATCTTTATAACTTAACTTAAATATAAATAAAATGTCAAAAATTTCAGAAGTACAATTAGAATCATTACAAGAACAAGAAAAAAAGAAAGGTGCAATTTTGCACGACTTGGGATTGCTACAAACTCAAATACATAGTTTAAATCATATGTATGTTGAACTAATGGTAGAACAAGATAAATCTAAAAAAGAACTTGAAGAAGAATATGGTAAAGTTAATATCAATCTTCAGGATGGTTCTTATGAAATCATAAAAGATGAAGAAGATAAGTAAACATATTTCTTATAAGGAAGCAACTTATTCAGATACAGCTAAAAGTAAAGGGATAAGCAATAAACCTAAAAAAGAACATATTGAAAATATGGAACTAATAGGTGAAAAGATTTTTGAACCTCTTAGGGAATTTTTAGGGCATCCAATCAAAGTCAATAGTATGTTTAGGTCAGAAGAACTAAATAATGCTTTAAAAGGTGCTTATAAGTCACAACACTTAACTGGTAATGCAATAGATATAACTTCTTTAGGTGATAAAACTAATGCAGAGATGTTTTACTACATAAAAGACAATTTAGACTTTGACCAATTGATTTGGGAATTTGGATTAAAATCACCAAAATGGGTTCACGTGTCTTATGTAAGTGAAAAAGAAAACAGAAAAAGAGTTTTAATAACTAGAAGAAAAGGTAGATACTACACTTGGGATGGTTGTAAAAATTGCTAATGAATTTTGAATTTGCCATAATAGACAGGTCATTGATTGGTTTACTAGTTGGGTTCAGCTATTTACCAAAGAACAATGATGTGGATTATAGTGAATTAAATATTTATTTATTATTAATTGTTTTACATTTTAAATTTTACTAGATGCCAATACCAACTAAAAAAACAGGAGAAAAGCAAAGTGCTTATATGATGCGTTGTGTTCCACAAATGATGCAATATCATAATAAGTCACAAGCCATTGCTATTTGTTATCGTTCTTTTCAGGGAAAAATGATTAACCTTGAAACTTATAATGACTATCCTAAAAGTGTTTCTAATAATGCTAAAAAGGTATTAAGATGGAAAGACAAGTATGGTGATGAAGTTAAGGGTATGACTCAAATTGGTTGGACAAGAGCTAATCAATTGGCAAAAAGAGAAAACATTTCAAGAGAAACAATTGCAAGAATGTCAGCATTTAAAAGACATCAACAAAATGCAGAAGTAAGTCCTGAATATGAAGCAACTCCTTGGAAGGATAAAGGATATGTTGCTTGGTTAGGTTGGGGTGGAACAAGTGGTATTAATTGGGCAGCTAAGAAGCTCCAACAAATAGATAAGAAATAATGCAAGATTATAAAACAATTTTTATTAACATAGGAAGTTTTGGGATTTCAATGACAAATATAGATATAGCTCTAAAAATAATACTCGTGTCTGTGACCATTGGATATACAGCACAAAAATGGTGGTTATTAAATAAAAAGAAATGAAACCCAAAAAGAAGTTTTCTGAAACTAAGGTAGGTGCTTTTTTAATGAAAGTTGCACCTCACATCTTTGAAGTAACATCTAGTATTATTCCAGATGCAGGTATATTAAAGCTCATTAAAGGACTTATAAAAGAAGATAAGGTAATCACACCTAAAGACAAAGAAAAAGCCTTAAAACTGCTTGAAATGGATGTAGTTGAGATGCAAGAAGTATCTAAGAGATGGCGTTCAGATATGAAATCTGATTCTTGGTTATCTAAAAACACAAGACCAATGACATTGATATTTCTTACAATATCTACTGTCTTAATAATCTTATTAGATTCTTTTAATATAGATTTTGGAGTTAATACTGAATGGATTGATTTACTTAAATCACTTTTAATTACAGTATATGTTGCTTATTTTGGTTCAAGAGGTGTTGAAAAGTTTAAATCTATCAGCAAATAGAACACAACACAAAAAGCATTATTTTTATATGTATTTTAGATTTATTTGGTTTTAATTTTAATTAATTATTAATCTATTCACTTAATAAAAAAACTTAAAGTTATTATTTTTATCTGATATATAAAAACTTTTATTTATATTTATAAAAATTAAAGTGATGTTTACTCAACAAACAATAGATAAAATATACAACTTCAAAACACTATCAAACAAAGAAAAAATTGATAGACTATTAGAAATTGATGCTAATCAATATACAAATTGTGGTATAGATTCTACAAAAACTGAAAAGCTAATAGTAAAGAAAAACAGCAAATACATTTACAAGACCATTAAAAAAATAGATGAAAAGATTGGTAAATCACTTTTAGAACATCAAGATTAATGGCAAAAAAATTAACTAGAAGTAAATTAGTTAAAAAATTAGATACCATATTTAGTCAATACATTAGATTAAAAAACTCATTAGATGAAATTTCTACTTGTTTCACCTGTGGAAAGAAAGACCATTGGAAGAAATTGCAAAATGGACACTTTCAATCAAGAAGGCATTATTCAACTCGTTGGGATGAAATAAATTGTCAAGTACAATGTGCAGGATGCAATGTATTTAAGTACGGTGAGCAGTATGTTTTTGGTAATAAACTTGACCAGAAGTTTGGAGAGGGTACAGCAAGAAGATTACATATTAAAGCTCAACAAATAGTTAAACTATCAGATAGTGATTTGGAAGATATGATTAAAAGATATAAAAACTTTGTAGATTGTATGTAAAGACGTATATTTGATTGTCTTGTTTATTGTTAATTAAAAAGGGGTCGGTGTAAATTGACCTTTTTTTTTGCATTACTATTTTTTTATTAACATTTTTTTATATATCTTTGAATTAAATAACATTAAAATAGACAAAATGATTACACAAAAAGACACAGTAAAAGCTGAGATTAGGCTTTTAGAAACCCAACTTCAATATGCAGCAAGATTTGAAGATGCCTTCACACAAATTAGACTTTACAAAGAATTAGAAGAAAAGAAGTCTATCTTAGATACTTTACAATGGATGTAATGATAAGAAACCAATCCCACCAAACTAAAGATACTTTAATCACAGAGTATGAATATAGGATAGAAGCACTTATATCTAAAATTACTTTCTTAGAAGCACAAATAGAAGTATTAAATAATCAACTTTATAAACAACAATAAAATGAAAAAAGACAAATTAGAAGAATTGTATTACAAATACAAATTAGAAAAAGAACATTTTTTTTCTTTAAAATTAGGTGATAAAAAATTTACCATAATTACAAGACAAGGTATTGATAAAATACAAGGTTTAGAACAAATTAATATTACTTATGATGTAATTAAATGTGAACCAAATTTTGCTGTATTTAAAGCAAATGCAAATAAAGAAGGTAAAAAAATAGAAACTTTTGGAAGTGCATTAAAAGGCACTAACTTTAAGGATGGAAATTGCAGTTCTTGGTATGTTGCAGAGATGGCAGAAAAGAGAGCAATGTCAAGGGCAGTATTAAAACTAACAGGATTCTACGAGCTAGGAATCTTTGGTGAAGATGAATCAGATAGCTTTAAAAAATAGTAACTAAATAAATCAAAATAAATATGGGAGCAATTATTAATGCAAGTATCAATGTGGCAAAAATGCCTAAAGAAAAATTTGTAAAAGGAAAGGATGGAGCTGTCTGGTACAATTTCACTATCTCTATCAATGATGAAACACGTTATGGAAATAATGTTGGAATTATGGACAGTAGAACACAGGAAGAAAGGGAAGCAGGTAAAGCTGCAATGTACTTTGGAAATGGAAAGGTGGCTTGGATAAAGGATGCAGTAGGTAATACTGGAAAGATTACTTTAGCAGAAAGGGAAGAAGAAAAACTTGATATTATATCAGGAACAGAATCTGCATATGTAGAAAACAAAAAATCAGATTTACCATTCTAAAATAACTTTACTAACTAAATTGGGGTATGGGTTTTTTAATTCATACCCTTTTTTTATATGAAAAAACTAACAGACAAACAAATCTTAGCAAACACTAAGACAAGAAAACAATATTTTATAAGAGTAAAGAAATTCTCTTTGCATAAAAAAAAATAATATCTTTATTGAATGACAACAAAACAGACAGAACACAATATGTTAATGCAATTTATAGAAGAAGATTGCTTTGTTAACACAAAAGAAATAATAGAATATCCACCAGTTGCTTTATCATTTGGTGAGAAATTATTAAAAACAAAAAGTGGTGATTCCTTATTACCAATTCCAATTGGAACGTATGGAAATCTAAGCTGTGTAAGTGCACCACCTAAAACCAAAAAAACCTTTTTTATATCATTACTTGCTTCTGTTTATTTAAGTGGCAATAATATCTATGGTGGCAATATTAAAGGGCACAGGGGTAATGGTCACTTAGTTCATTTCGATACAGAACAGGGTCATTGGCATTGTCAAAAAGTATTCAAAAGGGTTTATGATATGGACTCAAGTATTAAGTCAGAGATATACCATACTTTTGGACTTCGTGCAATAGGCTATAAGACACGTTTAGAGTTCATTGAATACTATCTATCACAAAAAATAAATACGCCATCCCTTGTTATTATAGATGGAATTGCCGACCTTGTATCAGATGTTAATTCATTAGAAGAATCCAATGCAGTTGTCCAAAAGCTAATGGAATGGTCTGCAAAATACAATTGTCACATAATAAATGTGATTCACCAAAATTATGGTTCTGCTAAAATGACTGGTCATCTTGGTTCATTCTTAGAAAAGAAATGTGAAACACACATTGAACTAGAAGCCAATACAGTCAATAAGGAATGGGTTACAGTAAAGTGTAAAAGAAGCAGAGGTTATGCTTTTAATACATTTAGTTTTCTTGTTAATGATGTAGGATTACCTACAATAGTTGACAATTTATATGACCCTTTAAAAGAATATGGTTGAAGAAAAGTTAATTTTGATTGCTAAGAAACACAGTACTTGGGTTGATATTGTTTGCACTTTTGGCTGCACAAGAGTTATTGCTGAAGATATTACACAAGAAATGTATATTAAAATTCAATTGCAATTAGAAAAAGGAACTTTAGATATTATGTATAAAGATGAAATTAATTATTATTATATATTTAAAACATTAAAGAGCTTGTTTATTGATTTAATTAGAAAATCAAAGAACATTAAAATGATTAGTATTGATGACCCACAATCACATATAAAAGCAGAATTAAATTTAGATTGTGAAAATCAAGTTAACTTTAATGAAACAAATGATAGAATACAAAATGCTTTGTCTAAAATGTATTGGTATGATAGAAAGGTATTTGAAATAATAAATGGTGGTGAATCTATTGCTGATTTTTCAAGAAATTCTAATATAAAATACTATTCACTTTATTGGACTTATAACAAGGTAAAAGAAAAATTAAAAAAATTATTATGATAAACAGCTTACTTAGTAGATTAGGAATTGAGGTTTGGAAAGATATACCAGAGTTTGAAGGTTTATATCAAGTTAGTAATTTAGGTAATATAAAAAGTTTAAATTATAGGGGTCAATCTACTAAAAAAGTACTAAAAAAGTACATAAATTCAGGTTCAGGAAGAAGGTCTGTTTCTTTGTCTAAAAAAGGTAAAGTTTATTTAAACCAATGTGTTTATGTTTTAGTTGCTGAAGCATTTTTAAATCATAAACGATGTGGATATAAAAAGGTTGTTGACCATATAGATAACAATCCATTAAATGATTATTTATATAATTTGCAATTATTAACACATAGAGAAAATATAAGTAAAAATGCAAAAAATAAAGTTGGATATACTGGTGTACAAAAAGCTCGAAAAAAATATACTTCAAAGATTTATATTAATAATAAACAAATTTATTTAGGAACTTTTGAAACTGCTGAAGAAGCATCACAAGCATATCAAAAAGAATTAAAAAAAATATTATGAAACTAGGAAACTTAATCTATTACATTACAAAATACACAGGTATCAAATACTTAGTTGAAAGCTATCATTCATTTAAAGGAACTAAATGCAATTGTAATAATAGAAGAAAAAGCCTAAATAATTTAAAGATTAAAAGATGGTAAAATTTGATAAATATGATTATAAAGACTGGGAAGAATTTAGACTGGGTGCAAACAGAGACACCATATCCCCTGTGGAATTTACATTGGTCTGTGAATTACACTCAAAATATTACAAGCATAGTTTTTACAGACCCTGCACTTGTGACCCTAGAACAGTAAACAAATGGATTAAAGATTTGAATATCATTTGGAACAATGGGAATAAAAAAGATTAATAAATTTGAAAAGGCTGTTGTTCTACTTTTAAATTTTGATGGTTGGGAACTTGAATGGACTGGCAAAGGTTCTACAATCTATGATGCAAAAGGCAAAACTCCAAAAGGTTTTGAATGTGTTATTGAAATGAAATTTAGAAATAAATACTATGAAGAAAAAATGCTTGAAAAAGACAAGTATGATTCTTTAATGGATTTAGATAAAAGTATCATTAAACTTTACTTTGTTAATGACCCAAAAGGAAACTTTATGTATTGGTTAAATACTCTTAAAATGCCAATACCTATTAAAAAATATTGTCCTGACACTACAATGTGGACAAAAAAAAGATTGCTTAAAGATGTTTACTTACTCAAGGAAAACCAAGCAAGTCGTATAAATATTAACTATAAAGATTAATATCTTATTAAAAATTTTGTTAATAACTAAAATTATTGTACTTTTGAATTAAAGAAAATACAATGACAATAACAACAGACACTTTACTTTCTATTAAATCAGAGATAGAAAGATTAACTAAGATAGACAAACAAATTACTGATGCAATAATAACAATACAATTCAAAGAAAATGTAATTGACAAAGACAAAAATTTTCTTTTTATTGATTTAAAAAATTAACAAATGAGATACAGAATTAAAGACAAACAACAAGTAATAGATTGGTTTAACAATTTTGCAGACTGGGTAGAAAGTCAAGATGAAGACTTATATCAAAAAGCTATTGATTATGCAGATGACAAAGAATGTGAATTTTGAAAAAGCCAAGACAATACAGGTCAAGACAAGGTAGGTCTGACAAACAATACATAGCAAGTATAAAGGCTTTAGCAATAGCATTTGCAGGTCTTTTAGGAACTTTATTATTAACATCAATATTTTAACAATGACACAAAAAGAAAGAATTAAAGAATTAGAAGAACAATTAAAAGAAGCTAAGAAACATACTTACATACACGAAACAAATCACCTGTATTGTCAAGATGGTGAAATGCACTTTGGTTTTGGAGATGTAGAGGAACAAAAATGGTTGGTGTATAATACAGACCAATTATTTAAAGACCTTCCATTTATTATTAACCAAGTAGTGAAAGAAAATAAAAAGATGCAAGATTGGTATTTAGACAAAATAAAAGATGAATTAAAAGAATTATGAATAAAGTAAATGCATTTGAAAATGAAATATTTGACCACTATCGTCAAAGAGCAAAAGAAATTAATAAAGCCATTGAACTATTAAGAGAGCACAACTATATTATTGTTGACTTAGAAGGGCAAATAATAAGGAAAAATAAACTATAACATTTATTAATATGAAAAATGAAAAATCAATATTGTTAAGATTAAGTGAAGAAGATAACAATTTTATCAAAGATGAAGCAGACAGACATTCAATGACTAAAACAGGTTATTTAAGGTATGTTGCAATTACAAAACCAAAAAATAAATGGAATACAACTCAGATTTTAAATATGACTTAGACTTAGGTCAGTTAGGGGAGAAACTTGTTTATGATATTTTAACAAACAAAAAGGTTGAGGTTAAAACAGATTATCAAGCTGCTGATACTGGCAATGTTTTTATAGAGTATTCAAGCAGGGGTAAGGATAGTGGTATAACTACATCAAAAGCTGACTTCTATTGTTTTGTTACTTCTAATGTAAATATAACATTCATTGGAATAAAAGAATTAAAAAAGAAATGCAGGAAATACCTAAACACTAAAAGAGATGTAAAGGGTGGTGATAACAACACCAGTCAAGGGATTCTCCTGCCATTAAATGAAATTATAATATGATATTATTAGTTGATGCAGATAGTTTAATATTTGCCAGTTGTTATAGAAAAAGAGAAACCCCTGATTCTGAAAGGTTCTACACAGAAATAAGTGATTCAAGAAATAAGTTTGATGAACAGTTTATGCAAATAGTTAATCACCTTGAAGAAAAATATACTATTGATAAGGTGTTAACCTTTAGTGGTTCAAAAGGAAACTTCAGAAAGATACTTACTAATAAATACAAAGCCAATAGAAAAAAAACTGAATTACCACCACTTCTAAATGAAATGCATTTATTTGTCAAACAACAATATGACAGCATTTATGGTTATGGAGTTGAGACAGATGATATGGTTGCAAGATATTGGTATAAGTTAACACAAGAATTTGGAAGAAATGAAGTTATGATTGTCAGCATTGACAAAGACTATAAACAGTTTCCTGCATTAATATACAACTATCATTATAAGCATAAAGAAATACTTGATATAAGTGAAGATGAAGCTATGTATAATTTCTATGAGCAAATGATAATGGGCGACACAGCAGACAATGTAAACTACTTTAAAGGCAAAGGAAAGAGATTTGCAGAAAAATATTTCATAGATTGCCAAACAAAATATCAATACACAAAAAAATTATATCAATTATTTATTAAAGAGTATAAAAGTAAAGCAAGACAAAAATACACAGAGTGTTATCATTTACTAAAACTAAGAATAAATTAATGGAAGAATTAGAAGAAGGTTTACATACTGATAAGATATTAGTACCCTTCACATATTATCCCGGAAAGGATTTAAGTCCTTCAGAAATATCTAAAAAAATAATAAAGCTTTCAGGTATTAATATATTTGACAATACTAGAAAAAGAGAGTATGTTGAAATGAGAGCTTTGCTCTGTTATTTAATGAGAGACAAGCTATCAATGACATTAGATAAGATAGTCAAGTTTTTTGTTTCTAAGAACAAATCAATGCATCACGCTAATTGTTTGCACTTAATAAAGAACTATCCAATGTATAAGAGTAATAACAAACTACTTGATAAATTTGAAAAAACATTTATCTTTAGTTCTAAGATTCCTTATGATGACATTGATAAAGTAAACTACTTGGAAAACAAATATATTGACTTAGAGAAAAAATACTTAGAGTTAATAGGAAAACTTAAAAACCCTTTAGTTAAATTGGTTATTGATGTTGAAGATAAAAATGTTATTAATTTAATGAATAGAATCAAAATAATAAAAAGTAGTTATGATTGGAAAAATAACTCTAAATAATACGTTATATAGTTATGATACAGAAAGTTAAAATAAATTCAATATTTTCTAATCCTATTAATCCAAGAGTTATAAAGGAAAACAAGTTCAAGAAATTAGTTGATAGTATTAAAGAATTTCCTGAAATGTTAAAGCTAAGACCTATTGTTGTAAATAGTGAAGGTGGTATTATTGGTGGAAATATGAGATACAAAGCCTGTGAAGAACTTGGGTTTGAAGATGTGTGGATTATCAAAGCTGAAAATCTTACTGAAAAACAAATAGAACAATTTATAATAAAAGACAATGTTGGTTTTGGTGAATGGGATTGGGATATTTTAGCAAATGACTGGGATGTTAAAGAACTAGAAGATTGGGGATTGGATGGTTTTCCATTTGAAAATGATATAGAAGAACCTGATAGTAAATACTCAGTAAAAATAGAATCCCCTACATACAAACCCAGTAATGATAAACCAAAACTTAATAACTTACTTGATGACTCAAAATACAAAGAATTAGTTAAAGAGATTAATGTATTAGAGTTAGATAAAAAAGAAAAGGAATTTCTGATTAAAGCAGCTCAAAGGCATATTGTTTTTGATTATTCAAAAATTGCTGATTATTATTCTCATTCAAATAAAGATGTTCAACAATTAATGGAAAAGTCTGCATTGATTATTATAGACTTTGACCAAGCAATAGAAAATGGATATGTAAAGCTTACAAATGAGATTGCAGAATCATATTCAAAAAATGGCATATTATGATAGATAATAATTTTGCTGTTTTTATTTTAACCTTTGGAAGACCTGATAATGTTAAAACATATAACACATTAAATAAATTTGGATATACTGGAAAGAAATATTTGATTTGTTCTACTGATGACAAAAAACTTAATGAATATAAATCTAAGTTCAATGATGAAGTAATATCATTTAATAAAGAAGATATTGAATTTGATACAGCAGATAATTTTAATGACAAAAGAGTTGTGGTCTATGCAAGAAATGCTTGTTTTGAAATTGCTAAAAAATTAGGCATTAAATATTTTATACAAATGGATGATGATTATACAGACTTCAGTTATAGGTTTAATGATAAACTTCAATACAATACTGGAAGGGGTTACATAAATAATGTCAATGATATATTTACTGCACTACTAAAATTTTATAAATCAATACCTGCTAAAAGTATTGCAATGTCACAGAATGGTGATTGGATAGGTGGTGATGAAAGTAGTTGGGCAAAGAAACTAAGTTTAAAAAGAAAGTGTATGAATAGCTTTTTTTGCAGCACAGAAAGACCTTTTAAGTTTTTAGGAACAATTAATGAAGATGTCAATATTTATACTAAACTAGGTTCAGTTGGTAATTTGTTTTTTACAATTCCAAATGTATCATTAAAACAAACAGATACACAATCTAATAAAGGTGGGATGTCTGATATATATGAAGCTAGTGGAACATATATCAAATCATTCTATTCTGTTTTATTTAGTCCATCTTCAGTAAAGGTATCTATATTAAATACAGGCAATTCAAGACTTCATCATAGGGTGTCTTGGAATAATGCAATACCAAAAATATTAAATCAAAAACATAAAAAATGACCGACAAATCCGACACTATAAAAAAGAAACTATTAATAGCATTAGAAAAAGCATTAGGAGTTGTTACAACTGCTTGTAAGAATGTAGGAATACATCGTTCCACCTATTATGAATATTACAATAATGACAATCAATTTAAAGAACAAGTGGATGACATTCAAAATGTAGCTATTGATTTTGCAGAGAGTCATTTGCACCAACAAATAAAAGGTGGCAATACAAGTGCAACAATCTTTTACCTAAAGACTAAAGGGAAGAATAGAGGGTATGTTGAAAGACAAGAAATTACAGGAGCAGAAGGAATGCCTACTAACTTTCAAATAGAGATAATTGACTCAATTAAAGATAAAGACTAATGTAGTTTATAAACACTTAGTTAGAAATAATAAGAAGATATTAGTTGAGCAGGGGGGTACAAGGTCAGGCAAAACATTTAACATCTTACTGTGGATTATATTTGAGTATTGTGCTAAAAACAATAACAAGGTAATTACAGTTTGTCGTAAATCATTTCCTAGTTTGAGGGCAACAGTTCTTAGAGACTTTATTGGTATCCTACAATCTAATAATGTCTATTCAGAAAAGTTCCATAATAAGTCTAATTCAGAATATCACTTGTTTGGAAACCTAGTTGAGTTTATATCACTTGACCAACCACAAAAGATTAGAGGTCGTAAAAGAGATTTGCTTTTTATTAATGAAGCCAACGAGTTATACTTTGAAGATTGGCAGCAACTTATCTTTAGAACTCAAGACCAAATTATAATGGACTTTAATCCTTCTGATGAATACCATTGGATTTATGATAAAGTATTATCAAGGGATGACTGTGCTTTTTTTAAAACAACTTACTTGGATAACCCTTTTGTTGAAGATTCAATTAAAGCAGAGATAGAAAGGTTAAGAGATACTGATGACCAGTATTGGCAAATCTATGGATTAGGTGAAAGAGCAGCTAGTAAAAGCACAATCTTTAAATATGTTGAGGTTAATCAAATTCCTATTGATGCAAATCTAATAGCTTATGGAATGGATTTTGGGTATTCTAATGACCCGAGTACGTTGGTTTCTGTTTATACTCAAGGTCACAACCTTTATGTAGAAGAACATCTTTACAGGACACAAATGACCACTACAGACATTAGTAATTTCTTGAAAGAAGAAAAGTTATTACCAAATCCAATCTACGCTGATAGTGCAGAACCAAGACTAATAAATGAATTAAGGAGAATGGGTCATAATATATTTCCAAGTATAAAAGGAAAGGACTCTATAAATGCAGGGATTGACTTATTGAAAAGATATAAGATACATATACTTAAAAGCTCAACCAATGCTATTAGTGAATTTAGAAACTATAAATGGAAGGAAGATAAAGCAGGAATGTTAATCAATGTTCCAGAAGACAAACACAACCATATTATTGACCCCTGTCGTTATGCTACTTATTCTATATTGTCAAGACCTAACTTTGGAAAATACACACTTCATTAAAATAAGTTATTAAATATTTTGTTAATAAGATAATATACATTACCTTTAAATAACTTAAACAAAACAAAATGAAAAATTTTATTAAAACAACTATTAAAGAAAAAATTAAAAACAATGAAACTCCTGCAATGGATTTTATTACATCACGTGAAGATATGGGTCATATTCAATTTACTCAAAAATCTTGGGGTAATGATTGGGCAATTTTTTTTAATAGTAAATGTGTGCATACTTCTAAAACTTTGACTTCTTCAATTAAAAAATTAAAAGAACTAGGAGTTACTGATTTTGATTTTAAACTAGAACAATTTAAAAACTTTTTTTAATACTTATAAAACAGATGAAAAAATTAAGCAAAGCAGCTAAACT
>TARA_B110000459_G_C16625649_1_pt1 | contig 14194 bp, 11 predicted proteins | sample TARA_B110000459 | Tara Oceans TARA_B110000459 (sample SAMEA4398296) | marine metagenome | biome: Polar Biome; feature: [SRF] surface water layer (ENVO:00010504); material: water (ENVO:00002006), including particulate matter (ENVO:01000060) such as... | depth 5 m | reverse complement strand
AGGGGTTCTAAGGAGCAAATTCGTCAGTTATCTGGTATGAGGGGATTAATGGCTAAGCCAAAAAAATCTAGTGCTGCAGGTGGTCAAGAAATTATTGAAAATCCGATTTTAGCCAACTTTAAAGAAGGTTTATCGGTATTAGAGTATTTTATATCTACTCACGGTGCACGTAAAGGACTTGCCGATACAGCACTTAAAACTGCCGATGCAGGATATTTAACTAGAAGATTAGTTGATGTTGCTCAAGATGTAGTTATTACTGACGAAGATTGTGGTACACTCAGAGGGTTAACAGCTACTCCACTTAAAAACAATGATGATATTGTTGAACCATTATCAGATAGAATTTTAGGTAGAACATCTGTTCATGATGTATTCGTTCCTGGAACGGAAGATTTGATAATAGAATCTGGTACATTAATTAATGAAGAGATAGCTCAAGCAATTGAAGAAGCTGGTATTGATGAATTAGAAATAAGATCAGTATTAACTTGTGAGTTGAAAAAAGGAGTTTGTGCTAAATGTTATGGTAGAAACTTAGCTTCTGGTAGAAAAGTTCAAAAAGGTGAAGCAATTGGAGTTATTGCAGCTCAATCGATTGGAGAGCCAGGAACACAATTAACATTAAGAACGTTCCATATTGGTGGTACAGCATCGAAAATTACAGGTATATCTAGCGTTGAAGCTAAATATGATGGTAAATTAGAAATTGCTGAATTAAGAACCATTGCTACGAAGAATGAGAAAGGTGAAGACATTGAAGTAGTTGTAGGTAGAGCTGCTGAGATGAAAATTATTGATCCTAAAACTAACGTTGTTTTAACAACTGGAAATATACCTTACGGTTCTCATTTCCATGCGAATAACGATGCTAAGATTAAAAAAGGTGATTTAATTTGTGATTGGGATCCTTACAATGCTGTAATTCTTACAGAGGTTGATGGTACCGTTGCTTTTGAAAACTTTGAATTAGGTCTTACTTATAAAGAAGAGTCTGATGAGCAAACTGGATTTACTGAAAAAGTAATTTCAGAAATTAAGGACAAGAAAAAGATTCCTGTATTAACTATTGTTGATAGCAAGAAAACAGTTCTTAGAACTTATAACTTACCAGTAGGAGCTCACATTATCGTAAACGAAGGAGACAAAATGAAAGGTGGAGACATCTTAGTTAAAATTCCTAGAGTTTCTGGTGGTACAGCGGATATTACAGGTGGTTTACCAAGAGTAACTGAGTTATTTGAGGCAAGAAATCCATCCAATCCTGCAGTAGTTTCAGAAATTGACGGTATCGTTTCTTTCGGGAAAATTAAAAGAGGTAATCGTGAGGTTATTGTTGAATCAAGATCTGGAGAAGTTAAGAAATACTTAGTTAACTTATCTAAACACATCTTGGTACAAGAAAATGATTTCGTTAAAGCGGGAGTACCTTTATCAGAAGGTTCTATTACACCAAAAGATATATTAGCAATTAAAGGACCTACAATGGTTCAGGAATATATTGTAAACGAAGTACAAGATGTATATCGGTTACAAGGTGTAAAGATTAATGATAAGCACTTTGAGGTTATCGTTAGACAAATGATGCGTAAAGTATACATTGAAGATCCGGGAGATACAAGACACTTAGAGAAATCTATCGTAAATAAAAGAGATTTTATGGATGAAAATGATTGGATTTATGATAAGTTGATTGTTGAAGATGCTGGTGAATCAGATGATTTAAAAGCTGGACAAATTGTTTCTCCTCGTCAATTAAGAGATGAAAATTCTAAATTGAGACGTATGGATAAGAAAATGGCTACAACCCGTGAAGCTATCCCTGCAACTTCAAGTCCAATACTTCAAGGTATTACTAGAGCTTCACTTCAAACAGATAGTTTCATTTCTGCTGCTTCTTTCCAAGAAACAACAAAAGTGTTAAACGAAGCTGCCGTTAAAGGTAAAGTAGATCACTTAATGGGACTTAAAGAAAATGTTATTGTTGGTAAATTAATACCAGCAGGAACAGGATTTAGAGAGTTCCGTGATGTATTAGTTGGTTCTAAAGAAGAATATGAGCAGTTATTGGCTGCTAAAGAAGAATCAGTTATTATTGAAGAATAACAACTAAATAAGTTGAAAAAGTTGAAAGCCTAAAGAAATATTCTTTAGGCTTTCTTTTTTTATATCCTAACCATTAAAAGTAAAAACGATGAACGACAACAATAAAAACGAGAACCAATTAAATATTGAATTAAGCGAAGAGATTGCTGAAGGAATTTATTCTAATCTAGCAATTATCAGTCATTCCCCCTCCGAGTTTGTAATTGACTTTATTAAGGTAATGCCTGGCATGCCTAAAGCAAAGGTTAAATCGCGTATTTTAATGACTCCTGAGCATGCTAAAAGATTAATGCTGGCCATAGATGATAACATACAAAAATATGAAGCTATGCATGGTAAAATAAAGGATTTAGGTCCTGGACCACAAGGTGGAATCCCAATGAACTTTGGAGGACCAGCTGCTGAAGCTTAATTAATATAAAACTTACTTATATGGGGGAGGCTAAATTAGCCTCCCTTTTTTTTGTATATTTATAATTGTATGGAATACATCAAAAACTTAAATATTAAAGCTTGGGCAGAGGCAGATAGGCCAAGAGAAAAGTTAGCCTTAAAAGGAAAAAGTACTTTATCTGATGCTGAATTGGTAGCTATATTAATTGGTTCAGGAAACAAAAATGAAACAGCAGTTGAACTCTCTAAAAAAATATTAACATCGATTAATAATGATTTAAATCAATTAGGGAAGTTGACCATTGCCTATTTAATTAAATTTAATGGAATTGGAGAAGCTAAAGCCATTAGTATAATTGCTGCATTAGAATTAGGAAGAAGAAGGAAAACAGCAGACGTAGATAAAAGACCCAAAGTAAATTCGAGCAAAGATGCTTACAACTCTATATCCCCCCTATTAAGTGATTTACAACATGAGGAATTTTGGATCATTTACCTCAATCGAAATAATGAAATCTTAAAGCAAGAAAACATAAGTAAAGGTGGCGTTTCAGGAACTATTGCCGATTCTAAAATAATTTTTAAAAGTGCTATAGAGTCATTAGCCTCCGCAATGATTCTTTGCCACAACCATCCGTCAGGCAATTTAAAACCAAGTAATGCTGACATCCAGCTTACAAAAAAACTACAAGAAGCTGGGATAATGTTAGACATCCCAGTTTTAGATCATTTAATAATTGGCGAAAAAGACTACTTTAGCTTTTCTGATGAACACCTAATGTAGAATGATATTAATATACGTACATAAGCTTACACCTCGCATAAAATATATCTTTAAAACTATTTTTACTGATGTTCTTCAGGTTAATATTTCTTTTACATCTGATTGCAAAGAGTTTGAGAATCATGAAGGTGTGAAGATTAACTACTCAGACTCTAAACTAAGTTCTGGTATATTTTTTCAAGCAACAACACTCCTTTTTGAAACTAAAATTCAGAAACAAGATATTATTATTTCTGAATATGAAAATAAACCCTGCTTCTATTCTGTAGACAATGAATCTATATTGCCTTTTGACCCCTTTGCGGCTAGTTTTTATCTAATCAGCAGGTATGAAGAATATTTACCGCACAAAAAGGATGAACACAGAAGGTTTTTAGCAAACGAAAGCCTAGCCTTTCAACATGATTTTTTAGAAGAACCATTGGTGAATCTATGGACTACAAAGATTACTAGATTAATAACACTAAATTATCCTGAATTTGATATCCCTCCAAGAGAATATCAATATATTTCTACTTTAGATATTGATAATGCTTACGCTTATCAGCATAAAGGTATTATTAGAACTTTAGGTGCTTTAGGTAAATCGTTCATAAAAGGAAGTGATTTTTCAAGTAGATTAAAAGTCATTTTTGGAAATGAAAAAGATCCTTACGATACTTTTAAGTATCAAAAAGAGGTTCATAAAAAATATAACATCACCCCTATTTATTTTTTCTTACTAGGTGATTATGGAGTAAATGATAAAAACATTTCAGTAAAAAATAAAACATTTCAACGCTTAATTCAATCTATTTCAGAAAACAATAAAATTGGAATTCATCCTTCTTATGCTTCAAATAAGAACCCAGAAAAAATAGCAACAGAAAAAAACAGGCTACAAAAAGTCAGTAAGCAAGAAATAATGAGCAGCAGACAACACTATTTAAAGCTCAATTTACCAAACACTTATCAAAACTTAATTACTAACGGAATTATAGAAGATTATACGATGGGCTATGCTGAGCAACCTGGTTTCAGAGCCAGTATTTGTAGCGCATTTTATTTTTACGATTTAGAAAAGGAAAGAGAAACTGAATTGAAAATATTCCCTTTTACTGTAATGGAAGCAACCTTTCAATATTACAAAAAATCCGCTCCAGAAAAAGCACTCAAAGATATTATTGCTTTAATGCAAAAAGTGAAAGATGTAGATGGTACATTTATTAGTGTATGGCACAATGAGTCTCTTTCTGATGAGGGAATTTGGAAAGGATGGAAAATAATTTATGAAAAAATGTTAAAAGAATCGATTAACAAAATATAAGTCAATAATTTTACATTAGAATTAAGCAGCATGGAGATTATCAATTTAGGAGAAACCAATTCAATCTTTAATCAATTTATTTCTGAAATAAGAAATGTTGCAGTTCAAAATGATAGAATGCGTTTTAGAAAAAATTGTGAACGTATGGGTGAAATTATGGCTTATGAGATAAGTAAAACATTTACTTATAACGCTCAAGACATAACAACGCCACTGGGAACAGCTCAAATTAATTTGATGAATGAACAACCCGTTTTATCAACAATATTAAGAGCTGGTTTAACGCTTCATCAAGGGTTATTAAATTATTTTGATAATGCTGATAACGCATTAGTTTCGGCCTATAGAAAACATCATGAAGATGGAAGTTTTGTTATTGAAGCAGAATATATGGCTAGTCCTAATTTACAAAATCGGATAGTTATACTGTCTGACCCTATGCTAGCTTCAGGTGCTTCAATTTTAGAAATTTATAAATTATTAGTTCAGAAAGGAACGCCTAAAAAATTACACTTAGCCATACTTATTGCCAGTAAGGAAGGGTTAGATTTTGTAGAAAAATATTTACCTAAAAATACTACTGTTTGGGTTGGCGCAATTGATAATGAACTTAATGCTCAATCATACATAGTGCCTGGCTTAGGAGATGCTGGTGATTTAGCTTATGGAACAAAAGAATAAACTATGAATTGGGAAGCATATATAATCGTTTTTTTAACTGCATGTACTAAATTTTTAGCATCAGCATTTGTTGGTATAAATGGATTTGGACTAAATATACTAGAAACCTTCATAACGATCTGTTTAGGAGGAGTAGTTGGAACCACAGTATTTTATTTTTTAGGTAACAAACTCATTTCAATCAGCCAGAAAAAAAGATTAAAAAAAATCAATAAATTAGTTAGTGAAGGTAAATCTGCCCAAAAAATAATGACGAAAACTAACAAATTAATTGTTAAAACAAAACACATTTTTGGCGTTTGGGGTCTTGCTTTTTTAACAGCTAGTTTTATTTCAATTCCTATAGGCTCAATTATTTGTGCAAAATTTTATCGACACAAGAAGTCTACTGTATTTATTATATATCTTTTTGTAATTATTAACTCAATTCTATTGAGCCTCCTTGCTAGTTCTTTTCCTTCTTTAGGAAAGTAATTATTCTAAACTCTTCTTGTTAAACAGAACGTATCCAAAATGGAACATAAAGCTCCAATTTTCATCAAACTTATCATAATAGTTTGCATTAAAAGCTAGTGGACCTAAAGGTGTAATATACACTGCTGATGCACTAAAAATAAACTGAGTTTCTTTCCATACAGAGCCATAAAAGGCTTGATTCTGACTGTTTTGTTCAATTTGTTGATGTGGCTTATAAACATAGCCTTCAAATCTCAATTGAAAGCTATTGAAAGGGTGATAAATATTTTTTACCCCCACAGCAATATATGAATGTGCCCTGAATTTTTCTTGAAACAACGTTTTGCTTTCTGGTAAAGGTTCAAATGCTGGAGCCGACAATAATGACCCTGTATAGTTCTTAAAGAAAGGTTGATTACTATAAACCCCTTCTCCAAACAAACCAAAACTTACTTTTTCGGAAATCTTTATGTAATTATCATATTTAATTTTAAACTGAATCCAATCCAATACGGTGTCAAATTGATTTTTAATTATAGAAGTTGAGCCTGGTTTGGTTCGCTCTTCTCCATTAATATATTTAGCACCAATTGAAAAATAGCTTCCTTTGCTAGCATATTGTTTTAAATCAAGAGAATTTCTCTCAAAGCTTAATCCTGTAGAAAAATTTCTAAATATTGTTTTATCAGTAGTGTCAGTAGATAAGAATTGTCGAGTTTGATAGTATTTATTTTCTATCTCGCCAGCCGTCCCATCAATAATTAATTTGCCTTTATAAGCTACTGGAAAAGCTAATTCAGATTTAAGATACTGATCATTAATCACTAAAAAGGAAGGTTTTGTATCCTCAAAAAATGTTGAATGACTTTTAAAATAATCCCATCCATCAATGGTAAAGGTTGTTTTCCAGTAAAACGGAATCGAGAATGGAAAGTCCAATCTAAATCCCCCTGAAGCAGAATTATGTAGCTTTCCAAAATAGCTTTCTGCTAAAAGTGATACAGCTGTTTTACTAAGGATATTATATTGTAAACCAATATATGCTTCATTAATTGGTCGTGAAGAAAATACACCTCCAAAAGAAAGAAACAGATCTTTCCCCTTTTTTGCTTTTAATTTTAAGGTAAATTTTTCTGTTTCTTTATTCAATTCGGCTTCGGGATAAAGTCTCTTGATCTTATCATCTGAAGATACCTTTATATATTCTGGTTCAATATCATCAGCACTAACACTATCTTTCTTGATTCTAATTGATTTCATTAAATATTTATTCTGATTAGGTTTCATTCCTTCCACCTCAACTCCATCAAAAATTAACTCAGGTAAAGTGTTCCTATAATTTTTTCTTTTAGAGTTTAATTCTTCTTGATCAATTCTCCTTGTAATAGCACCCTTTATTTTATCTATCTGCTTTATTGTTGCGTTATAACCAATTGCAATTAGTGCTTGGTTATTATCAAAATCAAACAATGAAAATTCTGAAGCTTCAGGCTCGATTAACATTGAAGGAACACTATCAGGAATACTATATTCCGTATTATTTGCAGCCATTCTCTTAAGTTGTGAAAGGATATTATCTTCTTCTGGAATTTCAAAATTAGATGACACATTACATCCAATAATATAATCTGGACTAAAATCATCAATCATAACATCTGCAGGAAAATTATTATATAACCCTCCATCAAACAATAGTTTGTTTTGATGAGATACTGGAGTTAAATAAAATGGATAAGACATTGAAGCTCTAATTGCTGTTGCTAATTTACCTTCATTAAATACATATGGAATTTTAGAAACGATATCCGAAGCCACACATCTAAAAGGGATAAACAATTTATCAAAATTGTTATCTGCAGCAGCTGTTGAGGGAGCAAAATACTTCATTAAACCATAATCTAAGGCGGTAGGAGATATTAAATTAGTGGGTATACTTGTTTCTAATAATTTATCTAAATCAAGTTTAAAGGTAATCATGGATGGATTCTCAACCTTCTCTCTTAAGTAATAGATATATTTTTCATCTAAATTTCCTTCTGCCCAATCTTTAAACTGTTGAGAAAGAAAAACTTTTTCAATTTCTTGAGGAGAGTATCCTGTAGCATACATCCCGCCAACTAAGGCTCCCATAGATGTCCCTGTAATATAGTCTATTGGAATATTATTTTCTTCTAGTGCTTTTAATACACCAATATGTGATACAGCATTAGCTCCCCCACCACTCAATACCAGCCCAACATTTTGAGCAAATGAATCCGATACAAAAAGCATCAAAATGAGAATGGATAATATTTTATATAAATAGCTAATAATCAAGTTCTAATTTACCATAATCACGAAAATTACCAATTTTATTAAGATTTATTTCCTTAAATGAAACAATGAAAATACCGTTTTTTATTGATGTGATTAATAATGTCTTGTTTTTTATTTAACGGTCAGTTTTACCCCCCTTTTTGTTCTCAAATCTGCTTTAATAAGTCTGAAAAATAATTAGGCGAACCTAATAGTCTCGATCCATACCATGAGAAATATTCACCATCAACTAAAATAATTTTGGTATTTGGAAATTTATTTTGAAAATCTAATACGTGTTTCTCTTTAAAAGGGTAAGGTTCTGAGGATAGAAAAATAAAATCAGGGCTCAATGCTTCAATTTGGTCTTCAGTAATTATTGGGTATAGATTATCAGTCTCAATTACATTCTGAAATCCAGAACGAATTATCATATCATTAATAAATGTGTGTTGATTTATACTCATATATGGATCTTTCCAGATAAGGTATAAAGCTTTGCTCTTTTCACCTGAAAATGAAGCTAATCCATTAAACCCTTCTTCAATTTTTTCAATCATTTTGGTTGCTTCAACCTCTTTTTCCGTTATTGTTCCTATTTCTTGAATCATTTTCAGACTCTCGGATAAGTTAGATATGTTACTAGTATAAACCGGATACAGCTTTTGTAATGCTTTAATTTCTGACTCTGTATTTTCTTCCTTATTTGCAATAATAAAATCTGGATTCAATGCTACTATCTTCTCTAAACTAACAGTTTTAGTACCTCCTACTCTATGTTTAGATGTAACCCAATCATTTGGATGAATGCAAAACTTAGTAATTCCAACAACTTCTTTATCCAAGCCTAAATCATATAACAATTCTGTTTGAGAAGGTACTAATGAAATAATTCTTTTGGGCGTAGAATATAACTCAAATTGATAACCTATTTGATCTATTACAATCTTACTCGCCTTCATATCGATAATTTTAGAACTCTTTTGGTTGAACTGGAAACACTGTATTTGTCACTAATCCGATGCCCTACTAACCAAACAATCTCTTCAGCCTGAACAAGTACTTTAACAGTTTTCTTAGCCACAACAGAAACCTTTTGATCAATTAAAAAGTCACTTACTTTCTTATTTCCTTTCATACCTAGAGGTCGAAAAAAATCTCCTTCAGTCCAAGTTCTTAAACGCATCGGAAACTTAACCTTATCTGCATCTAAATAAGCAAAACTACTAGATTTTTCAATCTTAAAATCCGAAGTAATATTCACTATATCACAATCAAAAGGGAAATCTTTTATTGAATGTATCTCCAACTCTTCTGTTTCTACTTTAACAATTTTATTCAATAATAAATGAGTCCGATCTTTTACTATTTGATGTGATGAAGAATAGAAAACTTGCCCTGATTGCCCTTCAAATCCATTTATAACATCTGAAACATCTGCAGCATTAAAGTTAAAAACTTTTAAGAAATAATAGAGGTATGTTTTTAATGGACTTAATTCTTTTAATAAATTAATGTCAATTTTAAACCCCTCACCATCTTGTACAAACAGTTGCCTTTTTTCCTCTTCAATTTTTTGAGATACTATTTCTTCTAATTCTGAAAATTGAACTGAAGCGGTAACAACAGTCTCAATAAAGGATGGATTAATCTTTTCTAACTCAGGAATTACATTATGTCGAATTGAATTTCGGGTATACTTCGTATCAGAATTAGATTGATCTTGTCTGAATTGAATCTCATTCTCTTTTACATAACTATCTATTTCAACAGAATCAAAACACAACAAAGGCCTAATAATACTATCTCTCTTATTCCTAATTCCATGTAGCCCAGCTATACCAGTTCCTTTGGTTAAATTTATTAGCATGGTTTCCGCAATATCATTTTTATGATGTGCTGTTGCTATGAAATTAAAATTGTTCTCTTTTCTAATTTCCTCAAACCATGTGTAACGTAAATCTCTTGCTGCCATCTGTATTGAAACACCATTTTCTTGAGCATTTTCATTAGTATTAAATGCTACTGAATGAAATTCAATATTATTATTAGTACAATATTGACGAATAAACGCTTCGTCTTTATTGGCTTCTTCTCCCCTTAACTTAAAGTTACAATGTGCTACTTCAAAAAACAAATTAGCCGATCTAAAAAGATGTAACATCGTCATGGAATCTTTACCTCCACTAACAGTCAATAAAATCTTATCGGCTTTATTAAATAGTTCGTTTACTTGGTAATATTTTTCAAATTTATCAATCATTAATTCCCTAATACTTCTAGCATTGCTTTAGCTTTCAACAAGCATTCATCATATTCTTTTTCTGGATCAGATAAAGCAGTAATAGCTCCTCCAACAATAAACGAGAGGTACTTATCATTCTTCTTATATTGAAGACTTCTTATCACGACATTAAAATCAAAATCACCTTGTGGATTAATATATCCAACAGTACCTGCATATAATCCACGTTTTGTTTCTTCATATTGTTCAACCAGTTCCATTGCCTTAATTTTAGGAGCACCAGTCATTGATCCCATCGGAAATGTTGCTTTAATTATTTCATCAAAACTAACGTTGTTTTTAACTTTTCCTGATACTGTAGAAATCATTTGATGTACTTGTGGGAAAGTATAAATACCGCATAATTCATCAACATTTACACTTCCTCTATTGGCAATTTTAGATAAATCATTCCGAACCAAATCAACAATCATCACATTTTCACTACGCTCTTTTACATCGTTAAACAATTCTTTTTTTAATTCTTCATCTTCATTTTCATTCTCACCTCTTTTTATCGTTCCTTTTATGGGTTGTGAAATAATTTTATCTCCAAACTTGTGAATAAATCTTTCGGGTGTGGCAGACATTAAATATTTATCATCGTTCTTCACAAAACATGAAAACGGTGTTGGTGATTTTTTATTTAAGGCTAAATAAATATCAATAGGGTTAATTGCTACATCTTCTGCAAAATATTCTTGACAAAAATTAACCTCATAAATATCTCCTAATTGTATATGTTGTTTTAAAATTTCAACATTTTTAAGGTATGCCTCTTTTGTAATTCTAGATACGACTTTAACTGTTTCAAGTTTACTCTCTAAAACTGAAACCGCGTCAATTTCACTTACTATTCTTTCAATTTCTGAATATGATAGCAACACTTTATCATACAAAACCTCTACCTCTTTTTGGCTAATTTTAAATAGAATTTGAGGTGTAAAGAAGTGTCTTTCCGGAAATTTTATTCCATCAAAATGTTTAGAGCTCAGCGCCTCTATTTGATTTTTATAATCATAGGTAATAAATCCAAACTTCCACTCTTTAACGTTTACTTTATTAGAATTAGAAACCGCGAATAAATTTATTTTATCTTTATTATTACTATTTAAAAAAACAACATTCCTCATCTCCTTAAAATAGGTTAAGAGTCGTCTCTCTAGTTGTAATCTATCAGAAGTAGTATAACAGAATTTCTCCATTTATCTGCTAGAATTTAACTGTTTAATAGAATTATTAATAGCTGTAACATGCATATCCCAACAAAATTCTTTTTCTATTTTGTAAGTCTCTACAATGTTGTTCTCTTGGTTTTTACCAAGAAAACAAGTACTTGCTGTAAGTAGGGTTTTCATTAAGATTGTCTATTTTTTCAGGACGGCTTGCTGCGTTGCAAAATTTCGAAAAACAGCTATTTGATCTACTGTTCCTAAAACAAATATTTTTGTATGTGCAGTAATCTCAGTATCTAGAGAAGGGTTAATTAAATATTCTCCATCTTTTGTTCTTAACCCAACTATATTAGCTCCTGACTTATCTCTTATACCAAGTTCTTTAATAGATTTATTTTTTAAGTCATCCGGCAAATTCTCAAATGAAATTTCTTCTAAATTAACAGAGCTAGATCCTTGTCCCATCACATAATCCATAAACTCAATTACATTTGGTTTAATAACCAAAGATGCCATATGGGCTCCCCCAATTTTATCAGGCATAATAACATTATCAGCTCCAGCTCGTTTTAATTTTTTATCAGTATTCTCTTTCGAAGCTCTACTAATAATCAATAAACCTGGATTCATTTCTCTTGCAGTTAATACTACAAAAAGGTTATCTGCATCTTTAGGCAAAGTAGTTATCAAAGCCTTTGCCGTCATTATTCCTGCTCGTTCCAACGTTTTTTCTAAGGTAGCATCCCCTTGTACAAAGGGTATTTCATGCTCCTCTCTCAATTCTTCACTCAGCTCTTTATCCTCCTCTATCACTACATATGCTATATGGTGAGATTTAAGCTCTGCACAAGCTTGCTTACCGTTTCTACCGTAACCGCAAATAATTGTATGATTTGAAACTTTACTCATTTTTTTACTTATTCTTAAATCTCTAAAATAAATTTTATACTCCCCATTTAAAATGTAATTAGAAATTGATGTAACCGCAAATACAAATGTACTAAAGCTAAAGATAATCAAAAAAGCTGTAAAAATTCGACCTACATCAGACAATGGTCTAACTTCATTAAAACCTACGGTTGAAACAGTAATTACAGTCATGTAAAAAGCTTCTCCGAGAGTATAACCTTCAATAATTATAAACCCAGCTATACCAATGAATATAATAGTAATTAGAAGAAGTAATGCAATATAAACTTTTCTAAAATGTTTGAAATTGATTAATGTATGTGTTAAATATCCCAAACCGATTTTCTTTTTTGAAACTGAAAATATTCTTTGTGTTCCAGCACGAATGCCATTATTAAATAAATAAAAATTGGCGAACCAAAAGTTAAAAAAGAAAGATAAATAAAGGACACACGAATTCTACTCGTCTTAAGCTGAAGCTTTTCTCCCCACCAAGAACAGACACCAAAGGCCTGTCTCTCAAAATATGTTTGAATTTTATGAATCACAATTGTAGAATTTTATTCCCAATACTGCAATTTAAACATTTTTTTTGAGAACAGTAATTATTTTTTAATTCAATCAGTGATTGAGTTTGCATAGCATTGCTTGACTTAACACCGAGCGCCTTCCAGTTTTTAATAATTATATTGTTTTCTGCCTTTATACTTTCCAATAGATTTAATGATTTATCAACTAATTTTTCGTTCTGTTTTGCCTTTCCATAAACAAAAGTAAATGGTACAATTACATTTATTATTATACTGTTAATTGTAGCTATTCCTAATTTCTTCTCTGTATCGTTTTCAACCGTTTCATTAAATTGGTAATGTGTTTTCCAATAGTCTGAGGTTTTTGCGTTAAATAAGTTTTGGAGCTCTACAACTGTTTCTGCGGCCAAAACCTTAGAAAATAATCTGGTTTTAATACTCAATAAATTAGCTAATTGTGATATTCTAATCGTTGGAAAATTACCCGGACGCAATCTTAACATCTTCCAAATAGTTTTATCCAAAGACACTAACTCGAATTTTGCTTTTAAGAATTGGTATTCTTTTTTGAGTTTAACATAATATTCATCTTCAATATCACTTTCTAAATAGCCTGCTTGTCCGTATAATAAAGCTTCAATTGAAGAAATAGTATGGTGTTTTTCAATAATTTTTAGTGGTGAGTTTTGAGCCAACAATTCGAACGGTAAAGCATTCACTTTAAGTCCGAAGTACTTAAACATATATTGGTAAAAGGTCTCTTCCCAATTGTTTTTATTCAATTTAAGCATTCCTTCTATTTCTGCCGATTTTCGTTCTAACCTTTCTATTGCCAAGCGATTGAGCCAAGAATTAATGGTAAACTCATCAACCGTTTTAATTTGCTTACCACACGGAATACCAGAATCGGGTAGAAGAACAAGTTGTTCGTATTTTTTTATTATCTGTAGATCGATTAAGTTTTTTAATTCAAGCGTTGGAATGACATTTCCTTCCTTATCTAAAATATCTTTATCATTATTGTAAACCACATGCAGCACAACGTTATCATACGCTTTATCATCTTGGTGTTTGTGTTTTATCCAATCAGATGAGTTAATGTGAAGCTCAATATTCCCAGCCCAAGTTGTTGCTCCAATCTTTACTTTCCCGTTAAAAAAATCAGAACCAGCGTCAGTATTGTGCAATCCAAAATTTAACACAGTAATAGCAATACCATTATGCGTGGTTAGATTTGCAGTATTAAACAGTTTATACTTCCAGATGTAATGTAAA
>TARA_B110000459_G_scaffold128863_1_pt1 | contig 14214 bp, 9 predicted proteins | sample TARA_B110000459 | Tara Oceans TARA_B110000459 (sample SAMEA4398296) | marine metagenome | biome: Polar Biome; feature: [SRF] surface water layer (ENVO:00010504); material: water (ENVO:00002006), including particulate matter (ENVO:01000060) such as... | depth 5 m | reverse complement strand
GTTTAGAGGTTTATAAACTTCTTAAGAATAAAATAAAGTAAAACTAATAACTAACTGGAAAATTAGCTACCTTAAAAGGGTGGCTTTTTTTTTGTTATCTTTGTACTTTATTAACCCATTAAAACCTTTTTATAAAATGGCAAAATTTCTTAAAATCACAAATGCTCCTATTACTGGTCAATTGATTAGTCTTGACGGAGTTAAAGCAGTTGCTACGGCAACAGCTGAAGCAGTAACAGTTACAATTGACTATGTTGATGGAACTACTACAACAGTTACAACAGCGGCTCAAGCGTATCATGATGTGTACACTTCTATATTAGATAATATGGAAGTAGCATTAGCTACATCTTGGCAGAATCCTTATTTTGAAGTAAGTCTTCCAAAAGCTGTAACAAGTATTGTTAATGCATAACAGCATTAATTAAACAATTAAAGAGAGGTTCTAAAAAAAATAGGGCCTCTTTTTTTTTGCTATCTTTGTAAAAAGAATTAATTATGCCAATAAACGAAGTACGAAATACGGTATTAGCAATAGCGAACAAAAACAACTACGGATATATTTCACCACAAGACTTTAATCTTTATTGTGCGCAAGCTCAAATGGATATGTTTGAGGATTATTTTTACCAGTACAATACTCAGTTACTTAAAGAAAACCAAAGAGCATCTGGTACAGGATATGCTGATATTACAAAAGGATTAATAGAGGTTATTGATAGTTTTTCAGCAACCCAAACTTTAATATCACCTGGTATAAATTTATTTAACTTACCTTCTAATTATTATTTAATTAATAAAATTAATTATTACCCTACGGTAAGTACATCAGGAACAACAACAGCAGCAGGTGCGTTAACTTTAACAGACGCTACAGCTACTTTTACAAGTACGGTGACAGCAGGTCAACTTGTTTCATCTACGTCAACTACAAGCACTACAGCGGGCCAGACAGCTTATGTTGTTAGTGTTGATAGCAATACTCAATTAACTTTGTCTCAAAGTATATTTGGAACTGCACAAACAATTGGAAATAGTTACACAATTGTAGCTAACACTGGTATTGTAGAAGTGGAGAGAGTCAATCAAGATAAGATATTTTATTTAAATTCTTCACCTCTTACATCTCCGTCCGCAGGATATCCTGCATACGTTTTAGGTGGTGCTACTACTACAGAATCAGGAAACACGATAAGTGTTTATCCAACTACATTAACAACACCAGGAACAATAATGTCTCAGTATGTTAGGTATCCTAATCCACCAAACTGGACTTATGCTACTTTATTAGCTGGAGAACCTTTATTTGATCCTACGGCTGATGACTACCAAGACTTTGAATTACCATTATCTGATGAGCCTACTTTGATAGCAAAAATATGTCAGTATGTAGGTATTGAAATAAGAGAGGCTGATGTTTATAATTTTGGTACTCAAGAGTTACAACAAGAACAACAAACACAAGGATAGATGGCATATATAAACGACTACGCATATTACGCAAATTCAGGAACAGCGCCAACGAACGCTAATTGGGGTTCGTATCAGTATGTTTCATTGGCAGATATAGTTAACAATTTTATGTTAATGTATCAAGGAAACCACGAATTGATAAACAACATTGAAAGATATCAAATATTATTTCACGCAAAGAGAGGCGTTCAAGAATTAAATTATGATGCAATGAAGGAAATAAAAATTCTTCAATTAGACATTACTCAGCAATTAAGATTTGTATTGCCTCAAGATTATGTAAATTGGGTTAGAATTTCTCAATTTAGAAACGGAGGTTTACATCCTTTATCGGAAAATATTCAAACAAATTGGTCTTCTGCTTATTTGCAAGACAATAATTCTAATATTTTATTTGATCAAAACGGAAATGTTTTAAGACCACAAGATTCAGAAGTAGATTTAGCAAGAATTTTACGAGGTAATAAAAGTATATATTTAAATCAAAGTAGTGCATATAACGGATCTGAAGGATATTGCTGTGATGGTAATTGGTATTTTGATTATGCTATAGGCGCACGATTTGGTTTAAATACTGAAACCGCAAACTCAAACCCTACGTTTACTATAGATAAACAATCTGGTGTAATTAATTTTAGTAACATATCAGGTGCTGCCTCTATTGTTTTAGAGTATGTATCAGACGGTATGAAAAATGGTGTTGACACTGAGGTGCAAGTAAATAAATTATTTGAAGAATATATTTATGCTTATATTAAATATTCTATTTTAAATGGTAGATTAGGTGTGCAAGAGTATGTTGTAAATAGAGCAAGAAAAGATAAATCTTCTCTACTACGAAATGCAAAAATAAGACTAAGTAATATACATCCTGGAAGACTTCTAATGAATTTAAGAGGCCAGAATAAAATTATAAAATAATATGCCAATAGTTACAACAAATTTTATTGCAGGTAGAATGAATAAATCTGTGGATGAAAGACTTCTTCCTCCAGGTGAATATGTTGATGCAATGAATGTGCGTTTAGGTTCTACAGAGGCTACCGAAATCGGAGCTGTAGAGAACTCAAAAGGAAATGAGCAGCTAACTACTATTCAATACAACGGAGTGGCTTTAAGCTCTTCGGCTGTGTGTATAGGGGCGTATGAAGATGGCGTTAGAGAAACTATTTACTGGTTTATTCATGACGGTTCAAATACTCAGAATCCTAAAGGAGTTGTTGATTTAGTAGTATCATATAACACTACCAATCAAATAGTTAATTATCATGTAATTACAGTAGACGTTTTAAATTTTGACCCTTTATTTTTAATAACAGGAATTGATTTAATTGAAGATTTATTGTTTTGGACAGATGATAAAAACCCTCCACGAACATTAAATATAAACAGAAATTACCCAGAACCAATTGCAAATGTAGATCAAATTATAGAAGAAGATATATCTGTAGTGGTAAAGCCACCTGGTTTTGAAAACATTGTAGGTACAAATGTTCCTTTACCAGCGCCAACATTAAGTTTTTTAAATATTGCAGGAAATCAAAACTATATAGAAAATAGATTTTTATGTTTTGCATATAGATATAGGTATGAAGATGGGCAGTATAGTGCAACGTCTTTATTTACTAATCCAGGTTTTGTTCCTCGTCCATTTCAATTTAGTACAAAAAACTATTGTAATGACGGAATGTTAAATCTTTACAATGGTATTGAAATTAAATTTTCTACTGGTAGTTCAAGAGTAAAAGAAGTTGATTTATTATTTAAGGATACTAATTCAAATACATTAAATGTAATTGAAAGATTTAAAAAAGAAGATTTTGGTTGGGCTAATAATACACGTAAAACCTTTACGTTTACTAACAATAAAATATACACTGTATTAGGTAATGACGAATTACTTAGACAGTTTGATAATGTACCACGATTAGCAAAAGCTCAAACAATACAAGGTAATCGTTTAATGTATGGTAACTACGTAGATGGTTATAATATTTCAAGACCAGATGCAAATGGAAACACAATTGCTGTAGACTATAACACAAGTTTAATTAATACTCTTTTAGGGTTTTCTGAATTACCATTAGGTCTTTTAAATAGTGGATTAACATACACTTTAGATCCAAATCCTGGACAAAGTGAAATTATTACTAATTCAAAAGTTACTATTGATTTTTCTGCAATTGCTGACAAATTAAAAACTAATTCTTTAATAGGGCTTACATTTAGTTTTGACAGTGATAAAAGAGTTTTTTTTCCAACAGGAACTACTGCTGCTACTGCAAATATTGATTTTAAAAATCAATCTTTTAGTCTTTCTGTAAATATAACATTAGATCAAGACTATTCAAGTCCTTATGATTTTTTTAATAGCCCATTGTTTGCAGAACGTATTGGGACTATTCTTGGCACTAATTTTCAACCTATTGCTACAGCAGATCAAGGAAATTCATTAACAGATTTTTTTAATAATCAACTTTCATCTCCAGCTGTAGGAACGTATCCTTTTGTTAAATTTAACAGTAGTATTTCAGATGCGTCAATACAACAAGGATTTAATATTTCAAACTTTTCTCCAGGATCAAACACTTGTGATATTCAAACTATTGCAATGGCATATCAAAGCACTGATACATCAGATCCTGCTGTTCCTATAACTACTACATTATATGAATATTTTAGATTTATATCTGTAGAGTCTGCTTTTACAACAGACTTAGATACAGGAAGTTTACATAGTGATCGTGACTATGAAACAGGTATTGTATACAGTGACGAGTACGGAAGGTCTTCTACTGTTTTGGTTTCTGAATATAATACTGTTTATGTAGAACCTGGTAACAGTGTTACTTCAAATAGCATACAAGTTGCGGTATCGTCCAGAGCGCCATATTGGGCTGAACGATATAAATTTGTAGTCAAACCAAGTAAAGCAGGTTATGAAACTATTTTTTGTAATTTTTATTATGTTAGACCAAGTGATAATATGGTTTTCTTTAGGCTTGAAGGAGATAACGCAAATAAAGTTCAAAAAGGACAAACTCTTGCGGTAAAAGCAGATGTAAGCGGACCATTATCAAGAGTTGAAACATGTGAAATTTTAGAAATAAGTGCAGAGCCAACCAATTTTTTAGATGATGATAATGAATTTGGCGATGGGTCTTTTCAATTAAAAGGTTTATACATGCAAATCAAAAATCAAAATTTTGATATTGTTATACCAGATGATTCTCTTATAGAATTTGGAAATGTAAAAAGAAAATCTTCTGGTAGAGGAAGTGCCAGTTGTAATATTCAACGAAAACTTGCATATAAATGTTTTACAACAGATAATGTTACTAATGTAACCACAAATTATACTGTTCCAGGTGGTACTGTTATAAGAATAAAAGTAACAATGTTTCGTAATGATACTTTTAATGGAAATGATTGTGAAGAAAGACTATGGGAGTGGGAACAAGAATATATAGCAAGTAAAGATTACTCTGATATGAGAAGATGGTGGGTTGGAGATAATATAAACCCAGGTCTTGCACAGCCAGGAAATGTTGTTATAGGTGATGTAGAAACTGCGGCATTATATGATAGCATTGTAGTAGCTCCAAACGGTTCAACTGGTCCATATATAGCTGCTGGTATGAGCTGTACTCGTGACGCAGTAACTTTTCAGTGGTTACAAGCTGCTGGCTTAACAGTAAATGATCCTTTATATTTAGGGGTATCTTCTGGAGTTCCAGGTTGTAATAGAGTAATAAACCCTGATAGAACATCTGACTTAGATGTTGAATTAATAGTTTTTAGAGCAAATACTTTAGTGGTATTTGAAACAGAACCAAATGATGCTAATGCAGAATTGTATTACGATGCGTCTCAATCTTTTCCTGTATCGCAGCCAGATGGTTTTCATATGTCTGGTGTTAATAGTGATTTAGGAGATCAAAACCAAACTGCTTCGCAAGATGCTGTAATAAATTTAGATTTTAGAGATTGTTTTTCTTTTGGCAATGGAGTAGAAAGTTTTAAAATAAAAGATCAATTAGCTGGAAGATCATTTCAGTTAGGTCAAAGAACTTTAGCAGTTTCCAATCAAGACTTTAAAGAAGCTGATAGATTTGAAGGTATTACTTATAGTGGTGTTTTTAGCAGTAATAGTGGAGTAAATAATTTAAATGAATTTAATTTAGGTTTAGCAAACTTTAAAGATTGTGAAACTTCATTTGGGCCAATACAAAAAATGCATGCTCGTGAAACAGATATTTTAATTTTACAAGAAGACAGAATTACTTATGTATTAGCAAGTAAAAATTTAATTAGTGATAGTACTGGTGGTGGAGTTATTGCTTCAGTTCCTCAAATTTTAGGAACTCAAATAGCTCGTATTGAAGAGTATGGTATTAGTTATAATCCTGAAAGCTTTGTAGCTCATGGGTATGACATGTTTTTTACTGATGTAAAAAGAGGTGCTGTATTAAAATTAAGAGGTACAAGTAGAAATAATGATTCTTTAGAAGTAATATCTCAACAAGGAATGCGTTCTTGGTTTAGGGATGAATTTTATGAATCAATTCAAACACAAAAATTAGGCGGCTTTGATCCTTACATGGATGAATATGTTTTAGCAATGAATTGCGATCAAATACCTTTGCCTCCAGAAATTTCTCAATGTGGTTATAAATTACAAAGAAATGGATTATTAGCTGGAGCATCAAACGCTATTGTTAGTGTTATAAATTATGGTGCATTAATAGGTACGGCTAATTTTAATTATAGTATTTCTTCTGGTTCAATAACAATTTCTGTATTATGGAATGGTGTTACAACAACAAGCGCTACCTTAACTGGATCTGGAACGTTTAGTTTTAATAAAACTTTAAATAGTCCTGCTAATGCAACAGTAACATTTACTGCGATTACAGCAGCATCTTTTGTAGTAACAGCTGACTGTGTAACTTCTACAGATATAACAGTTGTAAAAATTGTTATGAACTCTCCAGAACAAAGTGGAGAATTTATTCATGTAGAATATCAGTGGGAAGATACGGCTAATATTAGTCCAGTCGATTCAGATTTAGCAGAGTTAGGTTCAAGTAATTTAGTAGCTTCAAGTTATGATGCGCAAACAGGAATAAGATCGTTAGGAGTTTTCCCTTATGATGGTGTAGATTTAACATTGCGTTCTAATAAAATAAATTTTGATACTTATGATTGGGGTTATCCTAATGATAATTTTAAATATTTATCAAGCAATATTTTATATGCCAATAACCAAGCAAATATAGCTTCATTATTAGCAGCGGCTACTACAGTATCAAACGGATCTGTAACTAACCCATCAGCTGGGTTATATCAAACAACAATAAATAATTTATCTTTACCATTAGGTAATCAGTATTTATATTTAATATATGATTATAGATTAATTAGTTGTCAAGAGTTTTGTTATGACGCAAGTTCCTCTGCATCTGCGTGTTGTGATTGTGCATTTACGTATACATCATATTTAAGTAGTACTATGTTTTCCACACAATCAATTGTTTGTGGTCAACCATTAAATGTAACATACTATCATTCAGGAAGTAGTACGTTGCCAGTATATGGAGATTTTGTATATTCTGCATCAGATGGAGCTGTTGGAAGTAATCTGTCAACAGGATTATATAAAATAAGTGCAACAAGTTATATAACAGTAAATCAATTTGGCTTAGTTACTGCGGTAGCTACATGCCCATAAATAAATTAATAAATGGCAGCATTAGGAACATATTGTTTTGATGGATTAAATTTTTCACAGGCCTCGGCTTTGTATACGGACTCAACCCTAACTACACTTTCGCCAGATGGTTGGTATTCTCAATCAAACATTATAAGACAACAATTAAATGGTGTTTTATTAAATGCTCAACCATGTGGTACATGTTTAGTTGCATGTGGTTCAGGTGTTGATGCATCTTTTAGTAGTAATGGTTTTTTTAGCGCTGACATTGATTTAGCGAATGACACTGGTGCGGTTATTTTATATTTTTATATGGGTAGTTCTATCCCTGACGGTGTACTAACAACATATAATGGTAGTACATATAATAGACTTACTTGTGAAGGAAACCACAATACTTATACAATAGTTGATGGCTCTAACACTCAAGTTGATTATTCAGGAATTAACAATCAAGGCACTGGAAGAATTACTTATGTAGGTAATAGTAATACCTCTTTATTAAGTGACTCACCTTATAACACAACACCATCAGGTACTTGTACGTCTGGGGATAAACCTCAAAACTATACATATACTGGATCTTCATATGTAGCTCAAGGTACTTATGAAACAGTAACTGTGGCTTCAAACGAGATTGGAGTAAATCCAGGAGGAGCAAGTAGGGTCTTTACTATGGTTGTTCCTAAAACTTCTGCCAGTCCATCAACAATTAATTTGTTAATTGGCGCGCCTATGTGTGGAACATTTTTTAGATGGGAAGTAGATTGTCCAGTAGCTTTACCAAGCTTTACTGCATCTGCGGCTCAAAGCACAACAGCTTGTGCGGCATCTACAACAACATACTATTTTGCAAGAAACGCAACAGGAACATCTAATGCGTTTGTAGTTGATACAAATACAACTCCAAATGTAGGTAACTGGGTTTTTTCAGACGCAAATGGTTCAGCATATTTAAATGATACGTCTACTATACAGTATTACATAATAGCAAATACAACTGCAATCGGTGTAAGAAATGGAGTTGTTGTTTCGTCTGTTAATTGTAGTGGCGGTGGTACTGCCCTTACCTCGTTTTTTGCTACAGCAGGAACCTCTTCTCTGTATGATGGTAAGTGTGGCTCTCTGTGTGATACGCTTTTATACCATAACGGAACTGGAACTTTACCTCAAGTTGGTGATATAATTTATTCAGGATCAACTACTGGATCATCAACGGTTACGTGGAGTGACCATAGAGGTTTTGGAGATTTTGATGGTGATAGCGCATCTGTAACAGGAAGAGTAAACGCATCAGGGGCTATTCTAAGCACTTGGCAATGCGCATAAAAAAAAAATAAATAAATAAATATGTCTTTAAACTGCGAATCATATACATTATCATACAGCGAAACATCTAAAGGGTGGCCATCGTTTTACTCATTTGTTCCTGACTTTATGATAGGAATGAATAGTTATTTTTATAGTTTTAAGGGAGGTAATATATTTAGGCATAACACAGGAGCTGCACGTAATACATATTATGGTCAGTATAGTAATTCTACTATAACAAGTGTGTTTAACCCAGAGCCTACTTTAAGTATTAAGTTATTTAAAACATTATCATACGAAGCAACAACAACGGTAGTTGATAGCAATGAAGCAAGATGGGAGTGTACTCGATTACTTACAGATTTAACTGATGGTAATCCAGGTTCAATGTTGGAAACTTACTTTGAGGAAAAAGAAGGAGAGTGGTTTAGTTACCTTAGAACAAATGCTGGTACAGTAAACTGGAAACAACGTTCTGCAAATGGTGTAGGTGTGTGTACAAATGTAACTGGACCTAACACCGCAACTGTAGTTACTTTCGCAACACCTGTTGGCTCATTACTAAATATTGGAGATACAGCATACGCAGCAACTTTAAATGCTGGAGTTGCGACTACAGCACCTATTTTATCAGGAGTAATTTTAGCTAAAACATCTACAACAATAACAATAGATAGTTCTCCAGCAGCGGCAACAGTTCCAACAGTTGGACAGTTTATTATGTTTATAAAAAATGCGGTTGCAGAGTCTCATGGAGCGAGAGGATATTACTTAGAATTTAAGTTAGAGAACAACTCTACATCTCCAGTTGAACTGTTTGCTGTAGGAAGTAGTGTGATGAAAAGTTATCCATAGAATTTTGTTATCTTTGTTATTAAATTATATCTAATGGAATTTAATATACGTAGGCTTAACGAAAATGATTGGGATACATTGGTGTCTTGGTGGGATGAATGGCCAGAGTGGCAGAACCCTCCTAAAGACTTTTTACCAGAAAATGGCACAGGCGGTTTAATGGTAGAAAAAAATAATGTTCCTGTTGTTGCAGGATTTATGTATTTTACAAACTCTATGGGAGTTTTATTAGAGTGGATTGTTTCTAATCCATCTTATAGAGATGATGACAGGCAGGATGCTATCGAGTTTTTAATTTTAACATGTGAGGAATACATAAAAGCTAATGGCAAAAAATATATATTTAGTATTGGAAGAAACAAGCATTTAATGGATACTCATAAAAAATTAGGATATAACGTAGATGCAAAAGTATCTCATGAAATAATAAAAAAATTATAATATGGCAGCAGCAACAGCAGTAGCAGCAGCTGGAGTCCTCATCGCTGGTACTTCAGCAGGAATGAGTTTTTCTCAAGCAGCAAAACAAAAAAAATTGGCACAAACCGCCAATAAAGCAAGTGATAAATTAATGGAGGAGGCTAAAAGAAAAGCTGAAGTAGAATTTATGCAAAAGCTTAATGTTCCTTTAGATGCTTATGATAGACAAGAAGAGCGCAACATACAAAGTCAACAACAAAATATTGAGGCGTTACAGCAAGGTGACCCTCGTAATGTATTAGGTGGTTTAGGTGCTGTTGGAGCAGGAGCTACTGCGTCAGCAGAAGAAAACCGTATTGCTAAAGGAAAAGAATTATTTGCTTTACAACAAATGCAAGTTCAAGAACAATCAGATATTAATCAAGACCTTAAGGACATGAGTGTTGGTGGAGCAGCCGATCAACAAATGAGATCAAGAGACGCACAAGAAGCTTCAGCAGCAGCTATGCAACAAGGTGTTGCTTCGGTTGGTCAAGCTGTTGGTTCAGCCGCCAGCGTAGTTCCTTTGTTTTCCGCAAATGCAGCAGATAGAAGGGCCTCTAAAATGGCAGATGGATTAGATCAATCTTTGTTAGAAACATCAGTAGTAAATAAAAATGCAGATGCTGCAAAATACCTACAATACTCTACTGAAGGAGCAGATTACGACATGAATAAAGCTGCGTTATATCAAGATATAAATAAAACACCTTTAGGTAGAAATCAAGTTATATCAAGATTGCAAGATGGAAGGTTTACAGATGCTCAACTAAAAACATATAGAAAGACTGGCGTATATGATCAATCTTTTTATGATATTTTAAATAGATAAACAACATGGCAGAAGAAACTTCAAGACCTTCAGGGGCTAATAAATACTCAGTTTACGCGCAAAAAAGCGTAGACAGCACACAAGTTAATTGGAATGAAATATCAGGACAATTAGTTAAAGGACTGGAAACCATACGTGATGAAAGGCAAGGAAGGAAAGATGCTATTGAAAAAGCCACTCAGGAATCTATTGAGCAACTTAGTCAAGTTCCTGAAACTGGTACACAAGATGCAGCCTCGTTATTAATAAATGGTTCAGCCATGTCTGTTGAAGCTGTTAGGACTCAAAACAATCTAATGAAGCGTGGTTTAATTAGTCCTAAAGATAATATGCTTTTTATGCAACAGCAAAAAACTGGATATAAAAACTTAAGTTCAGCTGTAAAGGGTTGGGATGATTGGGCTGTTGAAGCTCGTACGAGACTTGAAGACCCAAATATATCGTCAGGTAATTTAGAGACTTTTACTAATTTACAAACAGAAGCTTTAGGTAATTTAAGAAATAAAAAGTTATGGACTAATCCTACTAACGGTAAGATGCAGTTAGTGACAATGGGTAAAAACTCAAAAAGTGGACTGTATGATGTAATGCCAGATTACGAAACTCGAAAACAAGACTACCAAGATCCAAATACCATGATGAATTTCATGAAGTATAAAAATGCTGGTGTTGATGTTAATGAAATGGCAAAAAAACAAACAGCTAATATAGCTGAAATTATAACTGCTGAACGCGCAAGACTATCTGCTCTTGGCGGCGGTGGTGGTATTACTTCTATTGAAGATTTCAGACAATTAGGAACTTTTGGTAAAGATGAAGGTGGTAATACAATTACTTACGACATGTGGAAAAAAGATCAAATTGATGCCATGGTTGGTACTGGTTCAGATAAATCTAATTTAAGCGCAGCAGAGGTGCTAACAAATAGCGGTGGTTATTTCTTTGCTCAAACAGAAAGTCAATTTAAAGAAGAGCATCCAGGAATAGATATATCAAAAATGATTAAAGTTGACATGGGTACAGGTCAACCAGTTCCAACAATGAACGATGCTCAAATGAAGCAAGCACGTAGGCTTGCAGATGTTGCGGTTGAATCTCAAGTAAGTCACATTGTTAAAATGACTGAAGGAAAAGGCGCTAAAGAAGCACAACAACCAAATCCTGCATCCATAGCACAAAGCAAACTGGAAAGATCAATGGTTGGGTATATGGATGATGCAAATGCTCTTGCGTCTGATGACGAATCAACATTTGATGCTACAGCACAAGATCGTATAGTAGCTTTAAATAAAGAAATGACAGCGGCTGGTGGTGACCCAAATAAAATGATTGATAGCATAACTCGTGATGATACAACTATTACATTCACTTTAGCTGACGGAACACCAGAAACAATACCAAGACTTGATGATAACGGTGTTCCAAGAAACTCTGAAGACATTGTTAGAGAGGTTTATAGATTGATTACACCTCAAACAGATGACTATTCAAACTCATATAAAGACGCTGCAATATTATATAAAAAAGAGCCAGGTGGTGGTTTTAGAGCAACAGATAGAGATATGACTGATACAGAAATGGTTGCAGTAGCAGCTGAAAATAAGGCAAAACAACAGTTAGAAGCAGCTGGTATTAAACCAGATTTATATGATATAAATAATAATAAAACTGGTGTTAATCCAGAATACGAACAAGAACTTGCGACTAAAATTATTGACTTAACTCCTGGAATTTCAAATGATGAAAAAGCAGCAGTAAAGAAAAGAGTTTTAAAGAATATAACTGGACAAAAATACAGAGCTTTAGCTCCTCTTCCACTTCTAAAACAAAACACTGCTAAAATTGGTACTAAAGTCAACGCAGACGGTGATCTAATAGGAGCAACTGGTACAGAGCTTATCGAAGAAAAAGTAGGTGATAAATTATCAGGACTTAATGCTGGTTCTATGGGTGACGATCCAGTAGAAGTTAATGATGTTTTAAGTCAGGTTATGAATGATTACCTTCCAGACGGAATAAAGGGTGGTGCTAAAGTTGTGTTTAAAAAAGATGATGTTGATGATAGTAAATGGGTTGTTGAAGTTTCTTATTTTGACAGAAAAGGAATACAACAATCACTTGCTCCAATATATCCAGAGGTAGGAGCTATGATGGATTTTAAAGGTGCAACACCTTCTCAGTTAAACGAAATGATGCATCAAGCAGCACAGAAAGTTTTAGACGAAGAAAATACAAGACTTACAACAAGAAATCAAAGAGGTACAGGTAAAAAAAGAAAAAAGTTTAATTAATGGATAAGTTTACAGAATTATACAATTATTTAAAGGAAGAAGGCTTAACAGATTTATCTGTTGAAGAATTTAAAGCTGAATATGCGGCAGGTACTGCTAAAAATACTGAGCTATATTCTTATTTAAAAGATGAAAAGTTAACAGATTTAGATTCACAAAATTTTAATTTACAGTATTTCCCTGGTGTAGAAAAAAAAAATCCAAACGACATTTCTCAGTCAAATGTGGAGGAGGTTATTACGGACTCTACTACCGAAACTCCAGAGGTCGTAGATACTTCTGTGGATTCTACCACAGTTGAAACACCTTTAGATAATAATACTGTAGTAGATGTACAGGAAGAGGACACTATGGTTACCGAGTACCCTGCATACGATCCTCGTGAGCAAGGTAAAGATATAAATGCCAATCCAATTACATATAATTCAAGCGACTCTCAGTTTGACAAATCATTAGCTTTTGTAACTAAAGATTTAATAGACAGAGAAGAAAGTGAAGTAGTCAACAGAATGAACTATCATTTTCAAGATTATGGTTTTGTTTTTGAACAAGGAGGTGGCTTTATGAGTGGATTAGATGGCATGAAAGTTACGTCTAAAGATGATCCAACTAAAAGCATAAACATTAATCTTGATCCAATTCTTGGAGATATATTTGGAGATGCTTTTGGAAGTGAGTCAGGACCCGCAAAAGAACTTAGAAAGTTTTTAAAAGAAAACAGAAGGACTGACCAGAGAATGGAAAATCTTGATGCTTCTTATGATAAAAATAGAAAAAAATATTTTAGTGCTGAAGCTACTAAAAAAGATATTCAATCTGTAAGAAAATCAGCTGAACTTCTCAATACTGATTATAAAGTTTATCAAGACAGAGTAACTATCCATGAAGCAGAAATGGATGCATTAATGATGCAGGATAAAGAAATTCAAAATACTCCTGAGTGGCAGTTAAAATATCAGCAAACTTTATTGGCAGGTAAAAGATTAAAACAATTTAAGAATAAATTAACAACAAATTATAATAGTTATAAAAAATTTGAAGGTCAAATAAACTCATCTGTTGGTAATTACATTGACATGAAGGAAGCGGACGATAGTACGTTTTTTGGTGGTTTAGTAAATGATATTGTTGGTCCTGGTGTCAGTGAAGTTCTTGCATCTGTTTGGGGTGTTGGTGTTGATGGTTTTTATAAAGCAGCACAATTTATAGACGAAGACTTTGGAATGACTGCTCAAGAAAAAAAAGATCGTTACATTGATATAGCAAGAGACCTTAAGTAC
>TARA_B110000459_G_scaffold111014_1_pt1 | contig 14217 bp, 6 predicted proteins | sample TARA_B110000459 | Tara Oceans TARA_B110000459 (sample SAMEA4398296) | marine metagenome | biome: Polar Biome; feature: [SRF] surface water layer (ENVO:00010504); material: water (ENVO:00002006), including particulate matter (ENVO:01000060) such as... | depth 5 m | reverse complement strand
TTCATCGGAGCGCGTAATTCATCGCGGTCTACAAGATCAACAAAGCGGTAGCCGGCAATGTTGAGGATTGCTTCCGCCATACCTCACGCCATGGCATGCTGTTTTTGAGTCATTCCGACATCAAGAGCGGCGCCAATCGTGGCGCGACGCCAAAGGCCGGCGCCATCCTTGCCCGAACGCCCGACTGGAAACCCGTGGCGCAGGTGACATCTGCCAGCGCTTGTGTTCATTGCGCTCGAGGCGGGTCAACACGTCAAGCACAACCGCAGAGTCGTGGCCTTGTGCTGCAATGCTTGCTCCATCCATGCCGCCTTCGATGTGAGCCAGTAAAATGGCATCCAGTTCAGGATAAGGAGGCAATGAATCCTCGTCGATTTGGTCGGGGGCGAGTTCTGCAGAGGGAGGTTTGGTCCTTGTGGAGGCGTTGACTGGCGGTGGCAACTGATGTTCCAACGCCCGTTGATTGAACACTTCTGCCAATCCATAGACTTGCATCTTGTAGAGATCCCCGAGCGGCGTGTATCCGCCTGCCATATCGCCATAGAGGGTGCAATACCCTTGGGCGAGTTCGGATTTGTTGCCCGTGGCAATGGCCATGCTTCCTTGGGCGTTGGCATGCGCCATGACAACGAGCCCTCTGAGCCGCGCTTGGAGGTTCTCTCCTGCAACCGATGCACCTGCGTTAAGCATCTCACCAATCGCACCCTCAACTGAGCCATGCATTGAGTCAATTGGAATCGTTTCAAACACGAGCCCGAGTGAAGCGGCTGTGTAGGCTGCATCGTCGATGGAATGCTGAGATGAATGGCGCGAAGGCATTGCGATGCCCGTGACGTTGGTCGGCCCAACCGCTGCTGCAGCAACGCACGCTGCGACCGCGGAATCAATGCCGCCTGACAGGCCAAGAACAATCGATTTGATTCCAGATTTCCGGCAGTAATCCGACAATCCAGTGACGACGGCATCGGCCAGATCGTCCAAGACATCGCGCTCGTGCTCCTTCCCATCCTCCTCCGCTGAGAGGGTGCGAAGAACATCGCTGCCCACATCGAGTGCGTCAGTGGAGGTTGAAGCCACCCACACGCAGGCCTCAGGATCATCAAGGTGAACCATCAACACACCTTCCTTCCAAGCGGGTGCGATGACAACCCGACCGTCTGGCCAAGCCACCAATGAATTGCCGTCGAAAAGCAAGTCGTCATTTCCGCCCACTTGATTGGCCATCAAAAACGGGTGACCAAGCACTGCGGCTGCTGTTCGGCAGACATGTATTCGGGCCACCAGCTTGTCAGCATGGTAAGGCGAGGCAGAGAGGTTCACCGTCGCATCAAGTTTGACGCCTTGACGGCCCCATTCTGCGAGGGATTCAATTGGATCTGCGGCGTAAGATGAAGGCGTCATTCCAGCAACTTGCCACGCATCTTCACAAACCGTGACTCCGAGGTCAAGCCCTGCAATCGTTCGGGCAATGCCAGGCCGGTTGTCTGCTTTGAAGTAACGCGCCTCGTCAAAGACATCGTAGGTTGGGAGCAATTGCTTGCGCGCTACAACTCGATTGCCATGGTCCGAAGAAGCCGTGTTCGGGCCGCAGCGAACGACGCCATTGCTGGGCAGTTGTTTTGTGTGCTCCGGCGCAAGAGGCGTACCGACAAGCACCGGAATCTGGACATTGAGTTGGCATGCTTGGTCTTGCGCCTTGTTGACAAATTCTGGTTGAAGCAACAAATCCCTTGGAGGGTAGCCGCAAATAGCCAGTTCTGTGCTCAACGCAAGGGCTGCTCCATTGGTAGCGGCGAGGGCTGCAAGCGATTCGAGCCTCAGTGCGTTCCCAATGAGGTCCCCAACGGTCGAATCACCTTGAAGAAGTGCAATCGTTCGGGTCATTGAGCCACCACCTGTTCAGTCGTGCCTTACGATGTTCCCTTGAGAATCTTTGTACCACCATTCGTTGGCTTCCTTGTCGTGGTACCACCAATAACCGTCCGAACCTCGGACCCAATCCGTTTCTTCGGATTCCTCTTTGGCCGCACTTGCGACGGCAGCGGTTGCGGTGACTTTTGCGGCTGATGCTACGCCATCTGCGTCATCAGCATCTTCGTGCTCATCGTCGTCTTCATACGCCTCATCGTCTTCGATTTCGGAGGAATATTCGTCCCAGTCGTATTCTGCCTTCGAACCACGCTTGCGAGTCATGCGGGTGGCGTAGAGCAGACCGGTGATGAGAATGGACAGGAACAACAGGGCTGCAACAGAACCGATCACTGGATTGACGTTTCCGAACACGCGCTCGGTGAGGGATTCAGTTCTGGACGGTCGCACATCGATGGATGGCCCGCTCGAAGAAACATCGTTTTCAAGGGTCACTTCAATCCATTGCAATCCTGGTGATTCGGGGTTCCAATCCACTTGAACCGGCACTTCCCCTCCCTTTGGGATTTCAGTGGAGGTTCGTCGAAGCGTGGAACGGTTTCCATCAGCATCGACAATCGTGAACACGAGTTCAACGCTACCGTCGAGGGTACCGGTGTTCTTGACGTAAGCCGTGACGATTGAAGTTTGGCCGACCTCTATGTTGACTCGGGAGTATTTGACCGAACCCTGATTGATTTCAAATTCTGGCTTCAGCCATTCCATGTCCCAAACACCAACTGGGGTTCCAGCAGGGGATGCATCAAGGCCAAGCACTTCGTTATCGGCAAGATCGCGCCCTGCCACAATCACGTGGAACTCCAAGCGGTTTTCCAGCATGGTTGGCGTGATGACACTCAAGTCAATGCTGCCGTAGACTTCGAGGCGCAAACCAGAGATTTCGTTGCCAACCAAAGTGAGGGGTTCAACCCCGTTTCGAAGTCGGTCGCCCGTTGCTTTCTCTTCAACCCACCAAATGAGTTCAAGCGAATCAACTTCCAAACCGCCTTCTTCCGAAAGAAGGATGCGGACTTCGTGCGTATCGGCTGACAGCACCGCTGCCGGTCGAGGGTTCAACACTTCCACAGGCTCTGGCCCGGTTCCGTCAATGACAATCCAACGCACGGAAGTTTCCTTGTCTGTTGCGTCGACACCCTGACCCTGAAGGCAACCAATGCTCCAAGTGAGCGGTAGGGTTCCGGATTCCGAAGGTGCGCGCAGTTCCATTGACCAAATGCCTTCGTATGTTGTTGCCGAGTAGGTTGCACCGGCAAACAGAACGTCCACTTGGCAATCAAAGATTGGCACGGCACTTGATTGGCTAAACACCACACCGCCAGCAATTTCAAGCGGGCTGTTAGGAGCGAGTCGAGCGCCATCACCAAGCAAGGAGCCTTGAGAAAGCACGAGCGCCACGGATTCCTCTGGAATCTCCATTGCTGCAGAGAATCGCCAACGGTGTTCTGGGAACGCCTTGACCACTTCTTGACCTGCTTTGTCAATCACTCGCACACCAGGCTCTCTTCGAGTTTCTCCGAGATCTGGTGTGGTCCATGCGAGGGTGAATTCGACGTTGAGGGTGATGTCCCGTTCGTAAGGGTCAGCTGGACCATCTGCGCCAAACATGGTACAATCGATAACGGTGAGGTGAGGGCTTGTTGTTGTGCAGTTTCCGGTTGTGAAATCCCAGCGGATTGGAAGCGGGTCGCTGCCTTGGTTTGAAGCCAGTTCAACAATAACATCCGCAAGGTCTGAACCACCGTTTGGTTCCGATATATCGACGTTCACAGTGTAAGGCGTTTGGGGGTGCAACCAAGGTTCACGCCCCGATTCATAAGAAAAGGCGCCCGATTCGACGGTGGGAGCCCCATCAACAGCAAGTTGGTACATGAACAGATGTCGCCCGCTCTCGTTGCTACCGCCTTTCTCAATGGCTTGCCCTGCTTCATCGGATCCTGAAATGTAAACGGCGACCTTCTGACCAAGGCTGCCCCCGGTATCATCCAGCAACAAGGTGTATTGCCCAATCAGCGTTTCCAAATCGTTTGGTATGTAGAGCCCCAAAGAAGTGTATTCCTCAGCATCAGGCCATTGGTTGAGGTTGGCGTCGTCAATCCATTCCCGCCACACCATCGCTTGAACGTTGGTCGGCAACAATGGCTGATCTGTGATTTGAATTTGCATGGTTTGTGTGCTCGATGGTGTTCGGTGATCATAGAGGTCCATCGAGGTTGAGAGCACCTGTGGATTGATGGAATCCACATGGAAGGTTCGTTCGTAAATCGCGTCCGAAGTGAGGCCTGACCCGTTGATAGAAGTCAGTTCCAAGCGCCATGTGAGCACCCCGAATGTGAATGGAATCGTATCGGTGTAATTCCAGTAATTTTCATCCAAGATCGTTGTGTTGGTGACCATGGTCTCGCCCCGGTACAGCGTCAACAACGCATCGCCATCAGCGAAGGCGTCGGTGGTGTCAAGGCCCTCGAAGCCAATTCGTACTGAAAGGTCAACATCGATGCCTGCTTTGAGGTAGTAATCGCTTGATTCGAGGGTTCTTTCACCCTCTTTATCGGTGAACACGACCTCTTTGATTTCAAGGTCATTCTCGTATCCTTGAGTGCCAAATCCGCCCCAAATGTGAACCGATGGAATTGAAATGACGGTGTTGGATAACACGAGTCTTGAAGTGACCGTCATCATATCGGCATCGTCCCAAGTTGGTTCGATGCGGAAGGTGATGCTCGTGGTGGTTTGGACACCGCTTTCCACCACGACAAGGCCCTGTTCCGGATGGAGTTCGATTTGGTCTGAAGCACCTAAGCCAATCGGCGAGCCTCCGTTGAACGGCATGAGCCAAGTTCCTGTCGTGGTACCATCGGTGACTTGGAGGCGAGCCATTGTTGCTCCAGAGCCGTAGACATTGTAGGTTGAGTTCATGGTTTGCCACCGTTGACTCGGGGCAAGAATTGGATCATCGACCAGCATTTCTGAACTTACAAGTTGAACCGCTGAGGAGGTGTTGAGGCCGGGAATTGAAACACGCAGGCCACCCGATGTGTCAGAGGAAAAGGGAACAGGGATTTGGTGCAAGCCGCCGATTGGCGACAACCCGTAGCGAGCGGTGTTCATCGCCAGAACGAACATTGAATCCGATGCGGCTTCGATTGATGCGGCGACCTCGTAAGGCACGGAGAGGCCCGCAAGGGTGACGTTGCCCGTACCGGTTACTTCGAAGGTCACTTCAGCAAAGGACATGCCAAGCACGCCTACGGTCGAAGTTTGGCTCCCCAATGAAGCGGAAAGGGTGGCGAGTTGGGAACCGTTGAGGGCGATAAGGCTTGAACCTTCAATGGTCCAGTTTGCCACCTCATCGTTGCCAATCCTCATCAGAACGCTGTCAAGCATGCCTTGACTGGAGAGCGCTGCAAATGAAAACGAAGACAGTTCGGTCGCTGGAATCCAAGCCTTGGTGCTTGCTGAACCTGAAATCCCCGGATTGACCGCAATGTGGGTCGCTCCGTTTTCGAAGCGGTCTTGATGACCCCATGAACCGACCCTTGCATCGCTGCCACCCCATTCAAGCGCGCCATCACCGGCGAAATCAATTCGCGGGTTGGCGGGTTGCAGTCCGCCGTACGCGCCCGTTTCAAAATCAAACAGTTGCCAGACGGTAGAGGTGTTGTTGGAAGCGGCAATGAACTGCACTTGGTAAGCGCCAACTGAACCTTCTGCGCCATCGAGGTTCATCGTGTAGGGCAAGGTAATGTTGGTCCAATTGTCAGAAACAGACGTTCGGATTTGAGCCTGTGCGAGGTTGCTCGAGGCGTCGACATGAACTTCCGTGAGCGCAGCAGAGGTGGAAAACCATGGTGACGTCAATTGGTCGTTTGACATGCCATCGTAGGAAGCGGTGTTCGAAACATAGGAAATACCCCCGTTGTTGGTTGACCAGTCATCAAAGGCGAGGGCGTGAGCTGCCGCAACTGCGTATTGCCCGTCGCCGCTGATGGAGTGAACCGTCGGCATGCTGCCATCGGCCGCAGGGCCAAATGCGATCAAGATCCGAATGGAGGTATGGGTTGTCCAATCCAAGCCATTGGTTGGAATCCACCCCGTGCCAACGCCGTACAGGCCTTCGATGGCTTGACCAGTCACTGCATCGAGCACCGTCCAATTGAGGGTTGCTCCATCGGGTATTTCGGCGTCTAAGTAGAGCGGCGCCCAAGGACCTGCGTTGATGGTTTGGAAATCACCGGCACCGAAACCGATGCTTGGGCTTGTCCAATCGGCTGAGGGGGGGAGCGCTAGGTGCACATCGTCAATGAACCAGAAGTCACAACAGGTTCCAGAACCTGAGATTTGTTCAAATCGAATTTGTGTGTTGGCGTGGAGAGCAGCGGCTGGCAAGGTGCCCATCCACTGTTGGTTTGTCCCTCCAATGGTCGCCCCCGACCATGTGTTCAGCGTGGTCCAAGCGCCTGCTGTGGTTTTGTACTGAACCTTGAGATCCTCGCCGGAATCTGCTTCTTCACCGCATGAAGACGAGCCTTGACGAATCCATGCATGGAGAGGAATTGTGCTCATCCCCGCAAGGTTGACCACCGGTGAAGTTGCGTGTTCGGGAGCGTTGTAATTGGCTTGTGTCTTGAGCGAGCCTCCGGTGCTACCGTTGTAGCCGCAGGCGTTTGCCGTGTAGCGTCCGACATAGCTTGCCGTGGAGGCGGTCCAGCCTTGGAGGCCCGTGTTGAAATCCCAAAGGGTGCCGCCACCGTCACCGGTCAAAACACCAGCAGAGCCGTATGTGCCGTTGTGAACGGCGGATGATGCAGACCACGCTGCAGCGTCATCCCATAGGAAACCAGTTTGCGTGGCTTGTGTGGTAGGCTCCATCGACAAATGGATGTTGGTAATTGGAGCGTCGCTTGGGACATCAACTGAAAAAGAGGTCGAGGTAAAGCCGTTGCCTGCGAGTAGGAAACTGCTGTTTTCACCTGCGCTGACGGAGGCAACATGGTCATCGCTTAGCAACAATGATTCTTGAGCCGGAGTGTTCTGGCTCAATCCAACGCTAAGCGGACCACCAAGCACCATCAAGAGGGTGAGAAACAAGGCAGTTTTCAGCGTTGGCACCTCCCCCATGCGTGTTGCGTGCAAGTCGAACAACTTGAAACATACGCCGCCATTTCAAGGCAATGGGGGTGAAGCATCGCCATCAGGAGCGTTTGCTTTGCGCCATGAATGTTCTTTTTTCGATGGAGGGTAAGGGTGAGGTTCAAGACAATACCACCGTTGGGCGAAGCATGGCTCAACCCAACGCTGCTGGTGAACTGGATGCAGTTGCGCTCGAGACGGACCTGTTGTCCGCTTGGAAACAGGAAAATGCGTTCCAAGCCTCCATTGATTCGCGCAGCCACGGCGCCCCTTTCATCTTCCTTGAGGGCCCTCCTACAGCGAATGGGAAACCAGGGATCCACCACGTCGTGGCACGGGCCTACAAAGACCTCGTGTGCCGATGGAAGACCATGGAAGGCTTTCAAGTCAAGCGAAAAGGTGGTTGGGACACCCACGGTTTACCGGTCGAAATCGAAGTTCAAAAGCGAATGGACCTGATGAGCAACGAAGCCATCGAGGCGTTCGGCATGGACAACTTCAATCAAGCCTGCAGGGATTCAGTTTGGACCTACGAATCCGCATGGCGTGAAATGACCGAGCGCATGGCGTACTGGGTCGATCTTGACAACCCGTATGTGACGCTCGAGAACAATTACGTAGAATCATGCTGGTGGGCCATTAAGCAGATGTTCGACAAGGGGTTGCTTTATCGCGGCCACAAGGTCCTGCCATACTGCCCCCAAACTGGAACCTCCTATTCAAGCCACGAAGTGGCCTTAGGCTACAAGGAAGTCGAAGAGCCCTCGGTCTATGTCAAGTTCAAACTGACCGATGAAGATGCAAGCATTCTCGCATGGACCACAACGCCATGGACCCTTCCTGGCAACGTGGGATTAGCGGTTGGGCCTGATGTCACCTATGTTCGAGCGCGGGTGACCGAACAAGCAGAAAACTGGAAGGGCGCAGGCGGCGCTGAAGTTGGTGAAGTTGTCATTTTAGCCAAGGATTTGATGAAAGAAGTGCTTCGACACAACGTCGAAGTGCTCGAAGAAATCCAAGGCAAGGAATTGGTTGGCCGAAGTTACGAGCCTTTGTTCCCCGGCGCTGTTCCACGCAATGGTTCTGAAACGGCATGGACCGTTTTGGAAGCAGACTGGGTCACCACCACCGACGGTACCGGTGTCGTTCACACCGCCGTTATGTACGGTGAAGACGATTACAACCTCGGCATGGCAGCAGGCTTGCCTGCCCATCACACCGTTGGTATGGACGGCGCCTTCATCGCTGGAACCCACGCTGAACTCGATGGAAGGTACGTCAAGGACTGCGACCAAACGGTGATTGAATTGCTTTCAGCACCAGGCGGAAGCAACACGAAAGGCCCGGAAAGTGGTTTGCTCTACAGGGAAAAGGCCTACCTGCACGATTACCCGCATTGCTGGCGAACCGGCCATCCTTTGCTTTACTACGCCATGGATTCATGGTTTGTCCGCATGACCGCCGTCAAAGAACGCCTTCTGGAATTCAACGACGGTGTTGAATGGGCCCCCGATTGGGTGGGCGAAGGAAGGTTTGGAGAATGGTTGCGCAACGTCAAAGATTGGGCGATTTCCCGAGAACGGTATTGGGGCACACCGCTCCCAGTATGGCGAAGCGAGAACGGCCAAATGACCTGTGTGGGCTCGATTGAAGAACTCCAAGCTGAAGTGGCAAAAGCCGCCGCTGCCGGCATTGAAAACCCTCCTTGCCCCGATGATGTGGATCTTCATCGCCCGATTGTGGACGGTTTTACCCTCGTCGATGATGAAGGAAAGCCAATGCAACGAGAGACATTTGTCATGGACTGCTGGTTCGACTCCGGGTGCGCTCCGTTTGCTCAATGGCATCACCCGTTCGATGGCGGGGAAACCTTCGATGCATCATCGCCTGTCGATTACATTTGCGAAGGCGTCGACCAAACCCGTGGCTGGTTTTACACCCTCCTCGCCGTTTCAACGACGGTGTTCGACAAACCCGCATACAAACGTTGCTTGAGCCTTGGTTTGATCTTAGACGCCGATGGGAAAAAGATGTCAAAGTCCAAGGGAAACATCGTCGATCCGTGGGACCATTTCAACCGCGAAGGTGCAGATGCAACCCGCTGGTACATGGTCACTGCAGGCGCCCCTTGGAACCCAATGAAGTTCGATCCAAACGGAGTTCGTGAAACCTATGCTAAGATGTTCCTCACCTTGTGGAACATCTACAAGTTCCATGCAGACTATGCTGCTTTGGATGGATTCGACCCTGAAGCAACCACGGTGGAAGTCGGGGACCGGCCGAACCTTGACCGTTGGATTTTGTCGCGCTTGGCGACAACCGCCGAAGGTTACCACAACGATTTTGTTTCGTGGAACTTTCACAAAGCCTGCCGTGATTTGGAAAATTTCGTCGTCAATGACCTCTCAAATTGGTACGTGCGCCGAAGCCGCCGCCGCCTTTGGGACGATGCCGAATCGACTGACAAACTTTCTTGCCAGCACACCTTGCACGAAGTGTTGACCACGGTGTGCAAACTTATGGCACCTGTCAGCCCCTTCATGGTTGATGTCATTCACCGAAACTTGACGGGTGATACGGTTCACCAAGCCGCTTGGCCGCTTGGAACACCTGGTGGCCTTGACGGAGCAACCGCCGATGCGTGGGACAAAAAGGCCGCTGCTGCTACTGCGCAGTTGCCACCCAAAGATGAACGGCTCGAAACCTCGATGGCCGTTGTTCGTGAATTGGCAGAAGTCGGGCGTCGCATCCGTATTGATGCAGGCCGCCGTCAGCGCCTGCCGTGCGCGCAAGGTTGGATTGTAGCAGGGCCAGATTTGACAGAATTCCATGGCATCTTGGCAGAGGAATTGAACGTTGAAGCCATTCTGCTCGAGCAAGATTTAGATCGATTCCAACGCATTGAACTGGCACCAAACTTCCGAGCGCTCGCTCCTAAGGCACGGGCTAACGTCAACGCCGTGGCCAATGAGATCAAATCAAGCGAAGACCCTGAAGCACTGTTAGCCTCAATCGAAGCGGGTACTTGTGAAATCATGGGCGTTGCCATCGAAATGACTGATGTCGAATTGAAGCGCACAGAGCGCGATGGTTTTGCAGCCTCCACCGTTCAGATTGGACAAGGCGAACAAGCCACGCACATCAGCCTCGTGTTGGACATGAACGACACCCCTGCCTTGCTTTCAAAGGGCTTAGCAAGGGACATTACGCGCCGCATTCAAGCGAAACGCAAGACGTTGGATTTGGAAATTGAAGCAACCATCGATTTGGAAATTTGGATGAAGGACGCACCGGAACTCTTTGCCGATGACCAGCAGTGGATCGTCAATGAGACTCGGTCGGCAGCGGCCATCTTCCATCCAACAGAAGAAACGCCCGCTGACGGAAGCGAGTCGTTCGAAGTTGACGGCACCACCGTTTGGTTCACAGTGGTTTGAGGCGGTCAAAGCATGAGGATTGTGTCCTTGGTTCCAAGCCTCACGCTCACCCTGTTTGATTTGGGATGTTCTGTTGAAGAAGTGGTTGGCCGAACACCTTGGTGCATTCATCCAGCGGGAAAGGTCGAACAGGTCGCGGTTGTTGGCGGAACAAAAACGCCAAACATCAACAAAATACTCGCCACCAACCCGGACCTTGTCGTTCTCGATCGAGAGGAAAACCCCAAAGCGGTCTATGATTCGTTGGTCGAAGCTGGCATCGACGTGTTCGTATGCTCTGTGGAACACCCGAAAGAAGTGCCCGCTATGTTGCGAGGATTGGCAACGAAAATCAATCGAGAGGAGAGCGGGGAAGCATGGGCTTCGGCGCTTGAAGAAGTTTTGGAAGAACTTGAGGCAAACCCTTTGCGAACCTCGAGGATCGCCCCAATGATTTGGCATGAGCCGTTGATGTCGGTTGGGCCACACAAGTACGCCGGGGGCGTGCTGACAACCCTTGGCCTCGAGGTCCCTGCCCTTGTCGAGGGTGGCAACGGTTACCCTGTCGTCACACCTGAACTTCTGATTCAACATGGAATCGAAGGGTTGCTGCTGTCGAGTGAGCCTCACCCGTTTGCCCTTGAAGAAGGGGCAGCAATAGCCGCGAAGGTGAGCGAACTCGGCGGGCAAGAAATATGGTCGAAGTGCATCGATGGAGAAGCCTTGACTTGGTTTGGAACGCATACCGCCCAAGGCCTAAAAACGCTTCATTCTGCATTGATTTGACCAAGCGTTGTCCTCAACAGTCACAAGCGACGCCTTCAAAGTCCACCGCATCAACCCTGCACCATGCGTCGGGTCATACTGAGCGTCCTGCTGATGGCTTCGATGGTCATGGCTGGTTGCTTTGGTTCGGGCGAAACGATGATCAATGAGCCAAGCCCTGAACCGATATGGAACAATTACAGTTTGATTGATTCGGCCGCCCATGAGGACGCTCGAATGTTTGTCACCATCGACTTGATGACCAACCAAACAACCAACACCACATGGGCTGTGTTTGACAAAAGCAAGGGCGGCAACTGCTGCGAACACTACATTGCCACATCAATTGAAGGCCAAATCATGAACATCGGTGGCGAGTACCCTGTGTACTCAATGGACCGCGGTCATGCGTGGGACACTTACATCCCAGGCTTCATTCCAGACACTCAATGCCGAACCTTCGTTCCGACCAACGAAGGGCAAGAAGGGCTTGGAGAAGGCAGCATTGTTCAAGCGACGAACGGCGATATTCTCTCCATGTCGTGGTTCCCCTACCTTGGAGCCGATTTGAAACTCGACAAGTTTTACGCTATTCTTTACGACGAATCCGAGGACGAATGGAGTTGGTGCTACAACAGAATCACTGAACCATTCTATGACCGATCGTGGCAAGTGGAAGTGGTTGGACCTATTTCATCGAGCCTCGGCAACGGCGAATGGGCAAGCGTGGTTGTGTCGAACTTCTGGCACCAAACTCAAGATGCTGGCGGTCAAATCAGCGTTGATGGCCTTAATTACTACCCCTTCCAATTCCCAGGCCGAGATGGTGGAGAACCCTCGATTGAACTCGATTTGGATTTCACACAAGCGGATTTGCCTGCTTACTGGGATGTCAACAAGCCCCACAAAGAAATGCGAGCGTTCCCTGTTCCAAGCGGAGGTTTGTTGTTCCCGAGTTACTTCAGCAATGGCAACGCTGCATACATGGACACCACCCTTTCTTGGAACGAACTGGACGTCAAGTTCCCATCCGAATACTGCCAAATCGACAGTGCAGGGGCTTTGCACTGCGTCGAAAACACCGGCACCAGTTTCACGCATTACCTCTCGATGGACGGGGCCCAAACATGGATCAACCAAACCTACGACATCAGTTCGATGGGAACAGAAATTGAAGAATGGGAATTCCAATCCAACGGTGACCTGGACCTGTTTGTCCTCAACGTTCGCTATCAAAGCAGCGACGGGCCGGACGTCGACACGGTGTTCCACGTTCGAGGCTACAGTGAGAGTTTGGCTCCAGACACCCTGACGTACATCGGTCAAGGCGATTTGGATTCGACTTCTGGCGCCGGAGCCGACATTCGATTCGACTTCGCATCTTTGGCCATACTGAACGATGGCGGTGTGGTCGTGGCTTACCACGACTCAACCGACCCAGACCCACTTTTCGCAGTGGAATTGGAACTGCCAACCGCTTGAACGGCTCTTCGAACCATCGGTCGAACCTCGGCCAAGCCTTGGTCGAGCCACGAAGTTTCATCACCACCCCTTGAATGGCCGGCCCATGTACCCATACTTCCGATTGATTCGGATGCTGCTCCATCATGCCTGGCGTCGAAAGAGAACGGTGGATTGGAAGGCAGAATTCTGCTACCATTACAGGCCGTTGGTTGGGGATTTGGATGTCTATCCTGAAGTGAACAATGGACGTCACTTTGTCATGTTCGACATGGCCAGATACGATCTGGCGTTTACCGTTGGTTTGGTTCAATATGTTCGGAAAAACAAGCTTGCCTTTGTGGTTGGAGGCTCCTCAATTCGATATCGACGACGGGTGAGGCCGTTTCGAAAGGCAATCATAAGAACGAAGATGGTCGGCCTAGATGAGAAGTTTTTCTATTTCCAACAGATTGTTGAACAAGGGGGTTTGGTGTGTTCGGCAGCCTTGCTGCGCACAGCGCTTCGGTACAGGGGTGGAACGGCCCTCCCAACCGAGGTGATGGAGGAACTCGGCTTTGAAGGGCGCGTTTTCATGGAACCATGGGTCAGCGAATGGGCGGATTGGGACGACCAAAGGCCGTGGCCTGAGCCACGCAACCTTGCCACCGAGGCATGAAGATCAAGCGTACTTTTGCCAATCGGTTCCAGTCCACCAGTAGGTGGTTCCGTTGTCCATAGCTCGCCATGTGTAACCGTTTTCGTCGGTCCATTGCCGCAAGACAACTGGCTCAGCAACAACCGCGGGAATCACTTCCACCGTCTGAATCGGCTGTACGGCTTGAACAGGCTGTACGGCTTGAATCGGCTGTACGGCCTGAATTGGCTGCACTGCTTGGATCGGTTGAGTCCCATAGATTGCTGGGTCGACGGGTTGCAATTGGTTCATGATTCCGCCTTGAGTGAAATCAGCAGACACTTTTTCTTCGCCGCTGCGACTCCTCATGAAGAGAACCGCTCCAGCACCTCCACCAAGCACGACGAGGACGATCAAGAGAATGGTGAGCAGGCCTCCATCGTCTTCATCCTCGCCTGAAGTTGCATCGCTGGAATCTTCCACCTCATCGGCAGGGGGCATCATGACCTTGTCAATGACGTGAATCACGCCGTTCGAAGTCATGACATCAGCGAGCGTGATGTTTGCGCCGTCGATTCCCGTGAGGAGGGAGAGCGTTGCGTTGTCCCCGTTGACCATCTGAAGGGTCATGCCTTCAGTGATATCAGCGGCTGTGAACGAGCCCGAGTGGACGTGGTACAGGAGGATGTCTGTCAGAGCTGCCTTTCCTTCTGGCGTGTCAAGCGCTGCAAGGTCGATGCCTGCGTCAATAAACGCCTGATCGGTTGGCGCAAAGAGCGTGAACGGTCCGTCGCCTTGGAGCGTTTCCAACAGTTCGGCCTGGATCACGGCTGCAACCAACGAATCGTGAACACCTGTGCATTGAGCGGTGCGTGGAATGTTGTTGGGTGTGGCCGTTGG
>TARA_B110000459_G_scaffold125531_1_pt1 | contig 14283 bp, 6 predicted proteins | sample TARA_B110000459 | Tara Oceans TARA_B110000459 (sample SAMEA4398296) | marine metagenome | biome: Polar Biome; feature: [SRF] surface water layer (ENVO:00010504); material: water (ENVO:00002006), including particulate matter (ENVO:01000060) such as... | depth 5 m | reverse complement strand
ACGCAAACGCTCTGCAGTTTTTGTCCTCGATGAACAAAGGGACGAAGACAACAACACCGAACGAAAAAGAAAGAGATGAAAACAGACTCGAGCGATGGACGAATACGACGCCCAGGTTTTACTTTTCGCCGAGGTCTCCGCCGCCGAAACCGGTGCGACAAGAGAAGCGCGAGGAGGAAGAGGAAACGAAAAGGGGCGGCGGAGGAGGAAGCGAAGAAGGCAAAGAAGTGAACGAGGAGTTTGCAAAAGACACGAGAGGTGCGATGGCGGCAATCGGTGCGAGTTGCTTGTGGACTTCAACGATTCCTTCGTCGAATGGTATCGATGATGACGATTCGTTGTTGACCAAGAGGCGCTTACGAGCCGTGAGGGAATTTTTGAAAGTATCGAAGAACGTGAAAGCGTTTGGCGCCGGGCGATTCGATCCTAGTTTTATTTCGCATTCAGTAGCAGCAGAAGTAGACAGTAATAAGTGGGAGTGTTTTGGTTCTAGGTATGTATTCATTCCAATCGTGGATGTGTCTGAAAGTATATCGTGCGGGGAAGTTGGCGTAAACATCTCCTGGGATGACAACGGGATTGTAAACGATGGAAGTTGCGCAAAAACGTTGGACGAAGCCGTGAAGAAGTGCTTGAAATGCTTAGAGTCCATCGAGGCATCGTTAAAAGCAAGTGCAAAAGAAGTAAAAACAGCAGCAACAACAACAACAACAAGAACACCATCGACGAATAATTCGAGTAAAAGAGTTTCACCGGATGAGGAAACATGGCAGAACGTTGTGAGTGGAACGATCGAAAAGATGAACGCTTTAGGAGAAAATGAAGAAGATGATATAAAACTCTTATTAGGGACTTCATTCGACGAAGATGCGTTTGCAGAAGCTCCGATGGGAAGCGCCGAACGATTGCGAAGTGCCTTGAAAAACATGGGAAGAAGGAGCGGAATTAACGCGGACGAGTCCATATTGGATGTTTTCGAAAACCTCGTCAGTAAGAACAGGGATGATAGCGAAATTGAAAACGAAGAAAATACGGGCGTTACTTTGCAAGAGCTGCCAGATGACGATTCTCCCCGGGAGAGTGATGATGACGACGACGACGACGACGACGCTATCGAGCGAACTGAAAATGCATCAGGGAAGAGGAGTTTGCGCAAAGTGGTCTTGGCCAGGAAAACTACTTTGGATGTTTCTGAGTTCGTATCTGAGTGCGAATTGATTGAGTCGTTACAGAGGCGGGATCCAGACGCGTACCAATTCATTTTGACGCACCCGAGTGGGACTTCATTTATCGGATCTTCACCAGAGCGACTGTTCAAGTCAAATATTACGTCGCGATCGGTCGAATCTGAAGCCGTTGCTGGTACACGACCAAGAGGAAGTGATCCTGGTGAAGATGCTGCGTTAGCCTACGATATGCTTCTATCGGAGAAGGAGCACGAAGAGTTTGCCATCGTGAGAGAAGATGTTCGAAAATCGCTCGCAAAAATTGCGCGTGACGGCGATTCGGGAGTATTCAAAGAGCTCGAAAAAGGAATTCTGCGCCACGTATCTGTGCAGCATTTGTACGCGCGCTTTCGTGCAAAGATCGACGAGCAAGTTGACGAATCTGATGTCATCAGCGCGTTGCATCCTACTCCTGCCGTGTGCGGATATCCGCGAGATCTTGCTATGCAAACTGTCCGAAAGTCGGAGACGTTTGACCGAGGTTTATATGCTGGACCACTCGGTTGGATTGATTCTGAAGGCGCCGAATTCTGTGTCGCCATCAGGTCAGCCTTACTTTCTAACGGTGATAATGGTGATAATAAAGTTGCAGATCTCTTTGCCGGAGTGGGCGTGGTGAAGGCGGCAAACGCAAAATCAGAGTGGCAAGAATTGAATTTGAAAACCAAACCGATGGAAGCGCTGTTACTGCAGAACAATATCAGGAACATCAAAGCTTTAGCGTACTTTCCGAATAATCCAAACGCTCGCGCGGCGTACGCGCTCGTGGATGAGCTGGTATTGAATGGTGTTCAGCTATTTTGTATCGCTCCTGGTTCTCGCTCCACGCCTCTCGCTCTCGCAGCAGAAAACCACCCATCGGCGAAAGTGGTCGTGTGCATCGACGAGCGTTCCCTTGGGTTTTATGCTTTAGGTTTTGGTAAAGGAGCCGGTAAGCCGTGCGCGATTATCGTTAGTTCTGGTACAGCAGTAGCGAATTTACTACCTAGCTTTGTCGAAGCGCACGAATCGCAAACTCCTGCAATTTATCTCACAGCGGATCGTCCGCAAGAGCTGAGAGATACTGGGGCGAACCAAACAATCGATCAAATAGACATATTTCAGAACTTTCGACGTTACTTTGTCGATGCCCCTGTTCCTGGAGACTTGCAGACGAATGATGAACAAGTTCAAACGTTTCGAAATATCGCTCGGGTTGCGTACGGTAAATCCACTGACGTCGCTCACCCTGGACCGGTGCACGTGAACTTACCTTTTCGCGAACCTCTCGGACCGAGGCAAAAGATTGAAAACAATGTCAACAATAGTGATGGTGCGAGTGAAAAAATGTCGTTAGCGACGATGGAAAGTATCAAAGAAGAGGTAAAGAAAGTGCGCGGGGATACTATTTCGGACGATTCTCTGGAGATTCAAGATTTCTCCGTTTTTGAAAGCGCCGCGAACCAAATGAAAGAATCCAAGCGCGGTGTTTTGATTATCGGTGGTTCTGCAAACCCGAAAGACGCTTTAATGTCAGCCATGGCTGCTAAAGTACTCGGGTGGGCCGTTCTGGCTGATGTTACTTCTGGCTTGCGCGTTGGCGTCAACGGTAGTCCCACTGACTTGAATGTCGTCAAATGTTACGATTACCTCTTGTGTTCCGCAGAAGCTGTCGAAAGATTTTCACCCGACTGCATTGTTCAGCTTGGGTCCCGTATCGTGAGTAAGCGATTATGTAAATTTGTCGACGACGCAGCTGCTGCTGATAACGTCTCCTACATAGTCGTAGATCCTTCTCCTCGGAATTTTGATCCCAGTCACGTTGTGTCACATCGCATCCAGTGTTCTAGGGACGTGTTTGCGAGCGCAATACTTAAAGCGGAACTATCGTCGCCCTCAGACGAGCAAAAGTACTATGCAAAGACATTCGTTGCGTGTGGCGAAATCGTGTCAGATGTACTCTCGCGACGCATTTTGAAGATGGATGAACAAAATGGGATTACAGAAATGTCCGTGGCGGCTGAAATTTGCAATGCGTTGCCAAAGTCTTCCGCATTGTTTCTCGGTAACTCCATGCCAATTCGCGATGCTGACGCTTTGACTGGAATCAAAATGTATTCACAATTCGATGAAGATATTATGGATGAGAGTAGTTCGATACTTGGTAATCCGGTCGTTGCGAATCGTGGCGCTTCTGGAATCGACGGTATCATATCAACTGCTGCCGGTTACGCTTGTGGTTTGAACCGACCCGTTACACTATTCATAGGTGATGTATCTTTCCAGCACGATTCAAACGGCTTACTCTTCTTGCGCGAGCGTCCCGGTCAGCCTCCGGTAACTGTTGTTGTTGTGAACAACGGCGGTGGAGGGATTTTCGGCTTTCTCCCAGTATCCGATGAAGTAGAACGCGAAACCTTCGAGAAGCTGTTCGCCACACCCCCTGATACCAGTCGACGTTTGCTATGCGAAGCTAACAGAGTAGCATTTGCTCATCCTAGATCGATGCACTCGTTTTCGAATGAACTTGCAACGAGCTACGGTGAAGGACGCCATCGCGTGATTGAAGTGACGACGTCCAGACCGCAGAACTTAGAAGAGCACAGATCAGCGCAACGCCAAGCGGTACTTGCGGTCGAGCACTTTCTGAAAGTGGAAAATGATATCAATAATGACTCTTCAATATTTGTTGAAAGCGTCTCGGTGAGCACTTTCGATGAACCTCTTCGAGCAAAGGATACAACCAAATCTGAGCAAAAATCCCGCCATGGCTTTTTACTTGAGGTGAAACTTGGGGATGGGACTGTAGGGTACGGCGAGTGTTCTCCACTTCCTGGTTTGCATGACGAGGCGGAGTGTGCGTTAGCCGGTGCACAACTGCAAGTGTTTTGTGAGTCAAAACTTCTCGGCAAAAACATCCCGGCTTCCGTAACTTCACTGAGAGGCCAGTTTGCAAAGTGGTTCGCTGAAAGCAGTATCTCTGAGAATACGTTTGCATCCTTATTTCCGAGCGTACGCTTCTGCATAGAGACAGCAGTATTAAACGCGCTAGCAAACGCGACGTCTGCACAAAATCCACTGCAAAGTGTTCACGAAACTTCCAACAATTACGTCTCCGTAAACTGTTTGTTCGACCCCGATATAGGAAAATCTGACGAGGAAAACGCGAAAGATTTGAAAAGGCTGTTTGAAGAAAGTCCATACAAATGCGTGAAAGTAAAGGTTGGTCGGGATGAGAACGTGCTGCGCGACGCGACGAGATTGAAAGCCTTCCGAGACATTCTTGGTGCTGATGTTGAAATACGAGCGGATGCAAACAGAGCATGGTCTTTGGAAGACGCAATTTTGTTTGGAAAAGAGCTCGAGCGCTTACGCGACGTCAACTTGCAATTTATTGAAGAGCCTACAAAATCAGAAAAAGATCTGGAAGAGTTCTTCTTTAATACAAATGTCTTTTATGCTTTGGATGAAACCGTTGATGCGTTCATCAAGACTCGCAATAAAGCTTCTTTTTCAGGGGATATCGCGAGTAGTTTTTACAAACGCATCCTCCGAAATCGGTTGGGATGTGCTGCGATTGTTTTGAAACCATCCATAATTGGTGGTGTTGAGATTACGAAGGACATATGCGACATCGTCTTAGAGCTTACGAGCGCAATCCCGGTGATATCATCGGCTTTTGAATCTCCCGTTGCGATGACGATGAATGCAAAAATCGCAGAAACACTGGGGGAATCTTCTACTGGGGGCGTAATTTCTCACGGCTTGGACACGGGACGATGGTTCGTCGACGAGACCTTGAATCCATCAAAATCGATCAATGAAACATCGTCTGTATGTATCGAACCCAATTCCTTCGAGAAGGAAGTTGCAACGAAATGGGCGCAATCTCACTTTTCACCTTCTACTACTGCTACTGCTGCTGTGGAAGTAAAGCAATACAACGTGATGGTTGAAAAAGAAGGAGTAACACACGACATTAGCTTGGAGGGATACTTTCCTTCCGATACCGCATCATCCTCGAAAACTGTCCTTTTTCTCCACGGGTTTATGGGCGATAAGAGTGACTGGTCGCCAATTGCAAAGTCTTTGGCGACGCTCGGACACAGATGCGTTGCTATCGACCTTCCCGGACACGGTGAAACGAAAACCGAGATTATAAATTCCGACGCTACAAGTTCCACGTATTCCATCGAAGGGATATCGGATACGTTACGCTCATTGCTTGAAAAGATGGAGATTGAAGATGTTACACTAGTTGGATACAGTCTAGGCGCTCGCGTTGCGCTTTCGCTTTCTCTCTCGTCGTCGAAAGAATGGAAGAACAGCATTTCTTCCGTTATTTCGCTCAGCGGTACGTGCGGAATGCTTGGAGACGACGTGAGTAAAGAGACTAGATGCGAGCGCGACGCCGCGCTCGCTAAAAATCTGAGAACCTCTCCGTCAATGCTTTCATTTTGTACGACATGGTACGAGCAGCCGATGTGGAAACCTCTCGTCTCGAGGGATGGAATGTCGATTGAAGAAGTTGCATGGAAACGCGCGACGTCCGTTGGAGAAGACAGAAAGGATGAAATCGCAAACGTTCTGGAACACGCGAGCGTTGGAAAACAAAAGCACGTGTGGGATGAACTGGAAACGAATGAGAGGAATGTTCGAGTGACTTTTATATACGGCGAATTGGACGAAAAGTTTGCGTCTATAGCTGAAAAAGCCGTGCGATTAAGTGGCAACGACATCGAGGCGATTGAAATCGAAAACGCCGGTCACGCCGTGCACCTCGAACAAGGCTGTTCTGTCGCGTTAGAACTCGCACAGGTGTTAAGTCGATAGTATATAGATGGATGTAATAGAAAAACGTATAAGATGATGATGGTAATTAAAAAATCTCAAGAGGTGCGAGCGCGTTATATCACACACAAAAATACGTCTTAGTCCTTCTTGCCGAACGGGTTGAAGGAGAAGCCGCCCCACTTCTTTTCGGCGAACGGGTCCTTGACGGACGGCGCCGGGGTGAAGGAGTTCTTGAACTTGGAGGAACCGCCGACGGTTTTGTTCAACTTCATGGAGGCTTGCTTGGCCGCCGCCGCTTTTGCCTTGGCTTGTTCCGCGAGCATCTTCTTTTGGGCCAAAGCCTTGGCTTGCGCTGCTTTGTTCTTTTCCGCCAACGCCTTCGCCTTGGCTTTCGCCGCTTCGCCAGCCGCCGCGTTCGCCTTCTTCTTCGCTTCTAACGCTTGTCTGCGCTTGTCGGTGTCAATCGTGTAACCGTTCTGTTTGATGATGTGAAAATGAGTGGTAGTTTGTATTAGTAAAGGAGATGACATCGAGAAATCATCTCATCGCGCACATTCATCATCCAACGGAGAGATGATCCATCAGGAGAATGGAAGAAAAAAAGAAAATTCAGCAGAGAGCGTCGTCATCTTTCTCGCGAAAGAGGAGGATAAACTACACGCGAGAAAACCTTAAAACTCACCGAAACGACTTTGTTGACCGATTTCTTCGGCGCATTCGTCTTGGAGACGACTTGGACGCCAGCAAATTGGGTAGTGAGTGCAAACATGATGATGTTCGTGAGAGATAATATCTAATTTGTAAGGGATGAAGGACACGTTGCCCCCACAAAAAACCAAAAAGAGACGAGATCTCTTCGTTTGAAAAGGGACGAGGAGATCTCTTTTTCATTATTCACAACAAAAAGAAAGGAATTTTTGGCGACGACAGAAGAGAAGAAGGACAAAGAGAAAAAGGAGACACAAAAAGAAGAAACAAAAAATCCAAAACACAGCATCATCCAACCGTAAGAAATACATACAAGACACACAACAACACGGAAATACAAACTATACTTTTTTATCGCGTAGCACGACCAACCTTTTGACCTCCTTCTTTGTAGACGTCGTCGTCGTTCTCTTCTGGTGGTTCAACAAACTCGCCATCCTTTTCATCCTTTTCTTCTTCGAGAGGCGGCAAAAACGCCTCCACGCGGTCTTCCTGAAACGCTCCGTAAAATCGACCGGTGAGAAACTCGTTGAACCAATTGAACGATTGACCGGCACTTTGACGAAGACGCCGGACGACGGGTTCGATGAAATCGTCTTCTTCTTCTATGAACGCAGTATTGAATCTACTGTTCTCGTCGTAATTTCTTTCTTCCTCGTCGTACTCGGCATAGTCGAAGAATATTTCATCGTCGTCGTAGTCTTCCTCGTCGTCGTAACTTATAGTGTCGGCTTCGTAGGCCGCACTTGTCGCCTTCATTTCGTCCTTCTTTTCTTCCTCTTTTTCTTCTTCGCGTTTGAATACAAACTCGTCGTTTTTGATGCCATCGCCAGATAGAGTTTCATCATCTTTTTCGGTGTTACTTATTATTGGAGTAGAAGAAGCGCGGATATCTTTGGTACTACTGCTCACGTTCTTCGTACCGCTTTCCTCGAGCCATTCCCGGTATCCGACGGTAAAGCTCGACGAATCTTGCGTCTGTTTCTCGAGCGTCACGTCGATGAACCCTTCGTCACCATCGTTATCGTTCTCTATTTTGAGACTACTGTTTGTTTTTATTGTTGCTTTTCTCGTCGGCTTTCGCGCTCGAGAATAATTTTCTTCGTCTTCATCAAACGATAATCCCAAATCTCGCAAAGCGTCGCCGCCAAACTGCGCCGCTCGATTCAAGTTTTCGCTCACGAAATCTGTGAAAGGAATTTCTAAATCCATCAACTCGTCGTTCATAGTGGACGGCGCTTTTCTGTTCTCTCCTTTTCCCCATCTCGGGTTGGATCGCGTGCGATATTGCGAGCCTCTCGTGTACGCTTTTCTATTCGCGTCAAAGTCTCTTCCTTTCGTGTTTGCCGACGACGATTTTCTTCTTCTTCTTCTTCTTCTAGAGCTTCTATCGCTACTTCCATATCTGTCTTCATTGAAATCATCTCCTACGACACCATTCAGACCTGCATTCAAGGCACCGAAAAGTAAAAGCATTCCTCCAGTACACGCTAACAAAACTAAAAATCTCTGCGCCGAGGACACCGCCAACAGCGCCCACACGCCGTAAACGCTCCATCGAATTGCCGTCAAAGGTACTTGATACGGTACCACGGACTCTAACGCGTTCACTATCGCATTCGTAACGTACGAAAACGCTCTCACGACTTGCTTTATCACGAACGGAATGCTCTTACTCGATGATGAGAGTTTCTCTTCCTCCTCTCGTCTTCTTCGTCTTCTCCTTCGTTCGTCGTCCTCGTTCGCGGCTCTGACGTTTCGCGCTTCTTCGTCTTCTCCTCCATCATCCTCTTCCATCATCTCTTTCATCTCCGTCGCGCTTTCAAAGATATTCTTCGCGAACCCGCTCTTCACTTCTGGTTCCACGAACGCTCGCGCCTTTCTGAACTCCTCCGACGTGATGGATAAAAAATCAATCCGTTCTTGTTCCTCCGCGGTGGTGAAGAAGGACGAATTTGTTTTCATTTTTGCTTCTTTCACTTGTCTTCTTTGTCTTCTTTGTCTTCTCTCTTTGTCTTCTTCCATCGTCGACATGGTACTCCTGCTCTTCGTGTTGAAGAGATCGAGTTCTTGCGAAGCGTCCAGCCAGTCCGACTGTGTTCTGTTTCCTTCTTTTTGTGTTCCTCTTTTGACGTCTTCGTCGTCTTCGAAATCTTCTAACCACGGCAACTCGTTGAAGAACGAAGCCGTCTTCGTTCTTTTCGGTTTCAAATTCAGACGTTTATTATTTTTGCGAATATATAGAGCACGACGATTTTGACTGCTACTAAAAAAGGAGGAAGAAGAAGAAGAAGAAGACGACGACGATGTCGTCGCGACACCACCACTCAGGCTCGTGCGATTCGAAGAACTCCTATGAGTCGATATTCTCGTCGCACCATAGAGCATCGTCATCGTCATCTTCTTCTTCTTCTTCTTTCCTCTTCTTAATTCGTGGTCTTTGTTTCTCCTTTTGTTTTTTTTTTGTTGTGAAAAAAAAAAAGAAATTTTAAGAAGAAAAAAGTTTTCAAAAAAGTCTCCGACAACGAACAAATTATATACATCTGAAACACACTTACCTGCCTCGCTTATGCGTGTGTACTAAATACAGCGTCATTAACACGAACGATTTTGCAGTGTAGAGGAGGAGAGAGATTTAGAAGGTTTTTCTTTATTCTTTCTTTAGTGCGAATAAAAGCAAATGTCTTTAAAGTCGAGAGAAGAAGAAGAAGAGGAAGATGTTGCCAACAACCTTTTGGAAAGACAACAGGAACGAGAACAACAACCGAATCAATCAGGTTTAATGAACACCGCCGCGTTCTTTTCCAACTTTGGAGAGACGTTTTCTCAAGTATCGAACATCGCCAAAGAAAAGGCGGAGATTCTTAAGGAGCAAATGCGCCTGGCGCAAACAACAACCACCTCTTCGTCGCGAAAAGAACATTTTGGAGAACAAGAACGAGAGGAGGAACAGAAGAATCAACAAGCAGGAGCAGAAAAAAAGAAAAACAAAGGCGATTACGTTCGATTACCGATCGAAAGCGCGAAACGGCTGAGAGCGCTCGATACCCGAGATGTGAACGAACTGGAAGTGTTGCACAAAGCGCAAATCGCGAAGGTTTTAGCGGAGAATGAACTTCTGAGAGAAAAATTGAAACAGTTAACGACGAGCGAAAACGGAGAGGAGGAAGGGAAGGAAAACTTTGACGCGGCGAGCAAGAAATGCGCGGAAATCGAGACGGCGACGAACAGAGTTCTCGTCGTTGGACTCAAAGAGCAAGTTAACGAGTTGGAAACAGAGATGAAGGAAATCGAGGAAGATTTAGAAGTTTCTCGAGAAAATACAAAGAAATGTAAACGCGTGTTGGAAGACGTGGAAGCGAATTACCAGACGTGCCAAACGCAAAGAGACGCGTTGAAACAAGAAGTGGAGGATTTGAGGAAAGAGTTGGTCAAAGCCTCTTCGCTCAGTGCGAAACTGGAAGAAGAAAAACTTGAAATGCAAAAGGAAATGAAAGAGAAGACGGTCGAACCACCCCCACCACCACCACCACCAAGAGAGGAGGAAAAAGATGCCACATCTGACGTCGCCGCGAAGAAATTACAAGAGGAGTTGAAATCGAAGGAGGACGCCATCGCGTCGCTGAAAGACCAACTGGCAAAAATGACTGAAAACGCTAAAGTGTCCGCGTCGAAAAAGAACGAAGAAGACTCGAAAAAAGACCAAACGCTTCAATCAAAACACGAGAAGAAACTAAAAGTTATGGAAGATACGGTGTCGCAGTGGAAAAAAGCAGCCTCGGAAAATCTCTCCCAAGGGGAGACGAAACTCGAAAAAGCGCTCGAAGAAGCGCGAGAGGAGAAGAAACAGTTTCAATCGGAAATCAAAACGCTCGAGTCGAGAGTGAAAGAGGCGGAAGAAACGGCGAAAAAGTTTGAGACTTTAGCAAACGATGCCATGGATTGGGGGAGACAACTCGAAAGCGAAGCGAACGAAACGGGCACGAAACAACTCGAGGAGATGAAGGAAAAATTAAAGGAATCAAAAGAAACTTCGCGAGAATATTCTCGTCGAGTTCGCGAACTCGAACAGGAGTTAGTAACGACTAGAGATGATTTACAGGACGCTAAAACAGTCGCGAACGAATCGAAAACGAAAAGCGAAACGAAACTCGCGGCGATTGAGCAACAGCTAAAAAGCATGAAGGAGCAAAAAGACGATTTTGAAATGCAAAAGAACGAGGCGGTATCGGAGATGGAAGCGATGCGTTTGGACATGGAGTTGGAGTTCGAACAGAGATTGGAACAAAGATCGGACAAGACGAAAGAGAACGCGCGATTAGAAATTGAACGAAAGGATCTGCTGAATAGCTTAGAATTGAAAGAGAAGGAGTTAAAGAGGTGCTTGCAATCGTTTGAAGGGAAAGCGAACGAGTTGGACGAGGCGAAGAAAGAATTGAGCGAGTTTAAGAGAGAATATTCAGCGCTCGAGAATCAAATGAAAACGATAGTTTCGGAACAAAAGCACAACAACGCCGCAGCTTCTTCTCATTCAGTGTCTTCCTCGCGAGAAGAGGAGGACGAAATGTCGTTGGTATCGTCGTTGGAAACCGCGTTGAAACGAGCGAAAGAATCGAAAGCGACCGCGATGGATACGATTAAGGAGTTGAAGAAAGAACTGGAAACGTTGAAACTTGAGTTTGACGCGTGGCGAAAGAAAGCGAGAAAAATTATGACGGAAAAAGACGCCGAGTGCGACGAGTTACGAAAGTTAAGTGGTACTGGTGCTGGTGCTGGTGGCGTCATCGGTTCGCGAAATTCAAGTTTCAGCTCGCTTAAAGCCGGAGACGACAATAACGTTACCAGTAGCAATAGAGGATTAGACAAGCAAGAGTTTGGGTACATCAAAGCTGTAGTTTTGAAATTCTTGATGTGCGACGAGTGGACGCAACAAGAGGCGGTGTTGAAAATTATTATATCGCTGTTTAACATTGACGAAGATCCCTCGCAGTTGAAGAAAGTTTGCGACGCGAGGCGGTTCTTGGAACCTACGCCGATATCGACCGCGGAGGTTTCTTTGGCGAAATACAGCGAAGAGAGCGTGAATTATTTCACGAACGACATTCTTGGCTACGGCGACATTATTTAACTAATTTAAAACAGGTACTAGTACTAGATACGCGCTAAACTAACTCTACATAACTAATTTGCAGCGGCCTTCTTGAGCTCGATGTCGCAATAAATCGGTAAATGATCGCTTGGTTCACCTTCGCAAGGACATCCGTCGAACAACAAATCTCTGTTCTTAACTTTTCCTCTGTGAGTGACTTTTTCAATCCAATTTTTTGAAGAGAAGATGTAGTCTATCGTTTCTGTAAACGACGGCGTCACGTTCGTATATTCCGGTTCTCGACCAGTCTCATTATCTCGCATCAAGCTCACGTAATCGTTCTCAACCATACTCTTATACACGTCCGAAGTCGCGAGACTGTTAAAATCGCCGCCGATTAAAATATTACCTTTCGTTTGCGACCATCGTTCGATTTCTTCGCGCAGATATTCCGCCTGTTTTAATTTTACGAGCGCCTTCGCTGGATCCCAATACAAATGCGTCGAAACGCACGTGATGGGTACGTTAGATGCTTTGTGCAGCAACATCACGCACGCTGCGACGCAATCCCGTTCGTACTCTCTCTTTTCCTCTTCTTCAAACCCTTCAACTTCTTTTATATCTAAATCTAGTGTTTTCGTCACCTCGTTAAATTCCACACCTAATGTATCGAGCAACTCAAACTTCTCCTTGTTCCAACACACCAGACTCCCATCTTTCTTGTCGTTCGATTTCTGCGTTCTTCGTTTGTAAAACACGCCCATGTTCAACTCGTTCTCGATGAACTCTTTCCACTCGTTCTCAAACTCATCCACCTCTTGCAAGCAGAACACGTCGACTTTCCCGAGTTCGTCGTCTCTCAGTCTCCTCCGCAGGTGTTCGCGTCTTGTTTTCCATTTGAGTAACGATTTTGGTTTCGTCCATGAAAACCACTCGGATTTCACGTAACACTGCGCCAGGACGTTGTACGTGCAAATCCGGAACGATGATAAAGACGACGATTTTGACGAGGGAGAGGGAGAGGACATGTCGGAGGAACTCTTCTGTTTGAAAAGTTCGTGTGTTGTCGTTGTTGTTCGTTTTTTTCTTCTCTTTTCTTTCTCTGAAGACTTTCTCCACAATAATAATAAATAGAAATACTACTCTCTAATATGTCGGGGAGAGTTTGTTTCGCGTCGCCAAGAACTCTCTCCGCGAGGACGAGCACTTCTTTTTCCTCCTCGTCTTCATCGTCTTCGTTTAGGTCGTCGAGTTTGAAACAGATTAAACGCTTGTTCTTCGCGAGTAGAAATGCAAACACAAAGAGCACACAGAAGAGAAGAGGAAGAGGATTTGTCTTCTCGGCATCATCATCATCTTCATCATCATCATCATCATCGAACAACAACAACAATAATAACGAGGAGGGCGAGGCCACTTCCTCGTCGTCATCATCCTCTTCCTCCACGAGTTTCGAGGAAACTATACTCGTGGTGGCTAAAAAAGCCGCCTCGGAGATCTCAACCGGGATGACCATCGCCGTCGGCACCGGAAGCATATGTTCGAAGTTGCTCGACGTCTTGGAGACAGAGAAAGTGTTTGATGTGAAATACGTGCCGGTGTCGACGTTAGCGGCGAAAGAGTTGGCGCTGAGAGGGTTGGCACCCGTGGTGGATTGCGAAGAGGCGCTGGCGATTGATGTGGTGTTCTTGCAACCGAACGAAACGGCTATTTACGACGGGAACATCGTTTCAATCTTAGATAGAACGCAAACGCCGATACAACCGTCCATCGCGACGACGAGAAACGTGTTGAAGAAATCGTTGAAAACGATCTTGTTGACCGAACAGTTTCGAGAATACGTCGGTGGTTCCGTTCCAGTCGAGATTGAAATGGAGAATTGGGAAGAAACCGCGGAGGATTTGGACGATTTGTTTTTAGGCGACGCGGAATTGTGGAGACGAGGTCAGTCGGGAGACGAACAGTCGCACCCGATGGGCGGGAAAAACCCGTTCGTTTCCCCAGATGGGACGACGACCATAATAGACATAAAGTTTGAAGACGCGATAAAAGGTGGACGATACACCAAGGGATTCGTTTTAGCTGGAGAAGACTGCACTCCATTTCAAATCCAAGCGGAAATTGAAAGCGTGGACGGCGTCGTAGCGCACGGCTTGTTTACGACCGCGGACGCCGTGTTAGCCCCGTGGGGAGACGGCGGGTTAACCCCGTTGTTCTTACGTAAAGGCGAAGAGTTACCCATCGATTGATTGATTGATTATATTGAACCGCGTGATTCTTATTCTTAAAATTGTTCTTTATTCTTGAGCGGCTTTTTAACGCATCACACCTCCGTTTTTTTCAACTCATCAAGTCAAGAGAAACATCTCCACATTCTTCTTTTGCGCGCAAAAAGCACTTTAAAGTTGTTGTTGTTTGTTTGCCCACCTCCTCACAACCACGCGGTTGAAACGAGATTATATATAATAATAAACGAAGCGCGAATTT
>TARA_B110000459_G_scaffold31615_1_pt1 | contig 14434 bp, 7 predicted proteins | sample TARA_B110000459 | Tara Oceans TARA_B110000459 (sample SAMEA4398296) | marine metagenome | biome: Polar Biome; feature: [SRF] surface water layer (ENVO:00010504); material: water (ENVO:00002006), including particulate matter (ENVO:01000060) such as... | depth 5 m | reverse complement strand
CTTCTTTCTTCTCGCAAAAATCGTCTCCATCAAAAGCGGTATCGTACTCGCACAAGCACGCGTCTAACATTTCGCGAAGCTTTTCGGCATCTTTGACGCCTTCAAAGACCAAATGATTCCTTCGATCGCCGCACAAACTAAAGCTTCGTCGAAACAACAACTGTTTTCGTTTTTGTTCATCATCGTCTTCGTCTGCGTCGTCTTTAAACCACGGCTTTTCGTTCACGGCATACACGCGAACGGGTTCCGAGTGTTTATGAAGCCACTGCAGAGGTGTTGTTAAGCGCGAGTTTACCCAAACGACGCCTTGTGAACGCAAGCTGGATGACAGCAACGTAGCGGTAGCGTTGATTTTATCTTTGTTGTTATTATCGTCATCATCCAAATCTAAATCTTCCGTGAACGAGACCTTCCCGTACTCTTTTCGGAGCATTAAGAACAACTTCCTGGAATCAAACGGTCGTCGCGCCAGGTACACGACCGGTGGCGGTTCCTCTTCGTCCTCTTCTTCTTCTTCTACCTCTGCTATTTTTATTTCTCGCTCCTTGTTCCCGAGCGCCTCGGAGTACGTCTCCGTGCACTCCACGCAAACCTGCTCAATCTGTTTATCGTACTTGTTGTGTTCGAAAGTGATTTTAGAAACGAACAACTCGGCGTAGTTTTCCGACGCCTTTTCGGTTTCTAATATCCACTCGTCCACTCTGTTGCTCAACCCGTGAATCGTACTTCCAGAAGCGTCTCTCTCTCGCACCGCATCCGCGACTGCTTCGCCCAACTTTGCGCCTTCACCTTTAACGAGCACAGAGACGTCTTCGTTTCTAGAAGCACTCTCGACAAATATACGCTCAATTCTCTCCCTCTCTCGGACGTACTCTTCCCCTCTGGAAGAGAGCACGACGAATATTTTTACCGTTCCAATCGCTCCTTCCCGAATCTCCTCGCACGCCTTCGCAAACTCTCTAGAACTACTACTAGACGACGACGCGTCATCGTTGGTAGGAATCGGATTCATCAAAACAACGCTCATCACCGATTCCATTTTATCGTGTTGCATGAGCGCGTTCAAAACGATTAAACTCTCTTTACTCCCGAACGCAATCGAAATCGCTCGATCCTTCGCGTTGATTCTTTTCAACACGTTGTGCAACTGTTTGCTCGTTTTCTTCCTCCCGTCTACATCGTCTTCAATTTTGTTGTTGTTGTTAATGTTACTGCTGAAATCAATCGCGTGGACGCAGCTCGCGCACTTTGAACTCGCAAAAATGTGCCTCATCAGCGGATGAAACGTTTCCATCATTTTCTTCGTTCTCGTTTCGATGATGGTATCGTCATCATCATCATTATCGTCGCCGCCAACTTCTTTCGTCGTTGAAGAAAAAAGTGCATTTCGGTGAAACAAAAAAAGTAACGCCGACGGCGAGAACTGTGGCTTGTACCTCGTTCCTCTCGATATCGCGTGGACGATGATGGTATCACCAAAATCGTCGAGGCGACCACCACCAAAACGACCTTCTTTATGTCTTTCTTTATGTTTCCGACTCATTTGTGTTACATCATCACGACGATGCGTTTTCTACTCTCTAATAAGGGTGTCAAACTGTGAGAAGGAAAAACAACAAAAATTCTGAAAAAAATCAGAACAAAAGCAAAAGGAAAAAGTGAAGGAAAATTTTCACTCTTTTCGCCCCAGATTGATTGTAACACTATTCCTTCCTCTCAAAGTGTGCGTGTGAGAGTTTTTTATATCTTTCTCTGTCTCTTCTTCTCTCTTTATTGAAGCGTTTAAATAAAGCGCGAATATATATACGCACGTGACGGAGCTGCGATCTTTCTTCTCAGTCGTCGCGATCGAAAAGAGAGAGAGAGCGCGTTTTTGCAAGAACTTGGCGCCCGCGAAAAGAGCGACCACATCGTCATCATCCAAATCATTATAGAGAAAAGGTCAGCCTCCTCTTTTCGTACTTCCAAATGATACCACCGACTGATACCGACGAAGAGAACAACGCAGACGTGGAAAGTCGACCACCGATGATGAACGACGACGACGATTCGGCGTCGGTGGCCTCGTCCACGACGTCGTCGAATTCTCCTTTATTAAACGCGGAACAAGAAATCTCTCGAATCTTGGCCAACCGACGAAACTATTACGGAGTGTTAAATCTCACGCCGCAGACGACTTCAAACGCGAGCGTGAAGAAATCGTACCATAAGATTGCACGAGTCATACACCCGGATAAGTGCAAACACCCAGACGCGTCGGCGGCGATGAGCGTGGTGACGGCGGCGAATTCCACGTTGACTACGCCAAAGTTGAAACAGAGTTACGACTTGTATTACAACACGCAAGACGTTTCGGAAAACGCGAAATCGGGATCAAACTTTGACGAGTGGCACTCGAAATCTGGAGCGGCAGTTGCTGGGTTACCTCCGTGGTTAGTCAAAGCGTTATCGACGCCAGTTTTAGGCGCGTTCGTGATGCTTCTCATGATCTTATTTGGCTTAATCTTTGGCGCGGTGTTAATCGTCCTCTTCCTGGCGTACATGTGCGTCCACATGGTCTTCTGGGTCCTCTGTTGCTGCGGCTGCGGCGGCCACTGCTGGCCGCGATACGGCGAAGGCGCTCGCATACATGAAATTCGCCAGCGCAGATTCTTCGCCATGCTTCGCGATTACGAACAAGCGCAAATGTTCGCCGCGCAAAGAGGCGAAACGGACCCGGACCCTTCGGCGTTTTTCCAGCGGTGGAACGCGTTGCACCCGGAAGACTTGTCTTTTCCAGACGGGTACGATCGAGAGTTTAGCGGCAAAGGTAGTAGTAAAGGTGGATACGGAGCCACGGACGATTACGGCTCGTACGTTTAAAATTTAATACTGTTTAGTAGTGTAGTTTGTTGTGTGCTTGTAGAGTATTGATGTGTAATATTATTAGTATTGGGATGATGCATTTGAAATCTTTGTTTTTTCTCTATCCATCCACAGAAAAAACCACAGAACTACCGCACGAAAGATGCTGCGCTTTTCTCAACGACGACGAGGGAGGACGTCGTTTTGCGGGAGCGGCGGTTACGGTGGTGGTCCTTTGTTTTCTCTTTTATTTATCCTCCTAATATTTCTTCTCTTCTCGTTGAAGACTTTGATGCGTGTTGTCGACGCGCAACAACAACGCGAACCGGCGTCGCGAGAATCCATCGAGAAATTTTTCGAAGCATTCGACGAGGGAGAAGAAGAAATAACGACGACGACTGATGACGGCGACGCGGGCGGTGAAGGGGACGGAGGAAAAGGAGGAGGAGGAGGGTTTCAGTCGTTTCAATCGCTGGAGAACTTGGTCAAGCTGGCGCAAAAAGTCGCGGACGAGTCGTCGGAATATTATTACGACGAGAAAGAAATGACCAGTCGAGCGAGCGATGGGAAAAGCGGTTCATTCGTGGACGTTTCCGACGACGATTTGGACGAGTTTGACTTCTCGGACGATTTCGAAAGCGAACGAGGACGAGGAGGAGGAGGAGGAGAGGAACGATTCGGGGAAGAGGAGGAGAAAAAATTGTTGTGGGAATCCATCAGTCAATCCGGGGTGATTACGAACGAGTGCGGGTACGGGGAATCGAAGGAGAACAGTTTGTGCTTTAAAATCGACGAGGCGAGCGGACGAAGCGATGGGGTGTCGAGGCAGGTAACGACGGTACCGGTGAACGTCATCGGCGGCGCGCTGGTTCGATTCGAAATTGCTATTGACACGTTGTCCTCAAACGATGGCGATGAATATGGAGGTAGCGGTACTAGAGAGTCGAGAAGTAGAGGTAATAGTAGGATTGTGTTAGAGGCGAAACCGTTGGGGAAGCCATGGAGAGTTTTAGAGAGTTACGACTCGGAAACGTACGCGATATCCGGAGCGTCTTCGGCGGATGATGAAACGATCAGCGAAAAGAACGTAAACGTGAACTCGTTGGCGAGTTTTGACGCTCGAGCGAACGAGTTTGGGTTCATCGGGTACAGAGTAGAAGTACCGAAGAGCGCGGAGTCGTCGGCAACCAAGTTTCGATGGAGACAGGTGAACGATAACTTGGAGGAGGAAGAGAATAGCACCAACGACAACAACAACAACAACAACAACAACATTAGAAATTGGGCCATCGACGATGTTATCATCGAGCGAATCGCCATCGCGCCGCACGCGCTGATTGCCGCCGTGAAAACGAAGCGAAAATCAAAGTCAAAGTTTTCGAGAGACGAACATTTGGATAACGTATATTTATCGATCAGTTTCTCGAAATCGGTGTATGGATTCGACGCGAACGGTTTAAAAGTTGGCAACGGAACCGTTTTAGCGCTTTCGCAAGCGAGGACGTTCACCGGTACCGATAGGTCGATATCGTCTTCGCACTTTGTGGCGACGGTGCAACCTATCGTACCCAACGACGGCGACTGGGTTGGTCCGTTTGCAGTTTCCATACAAATACCCGGTGGCGTGTGTACGAATGCGGACGGGAGAGCGAACGTGGCTTCGAATACGCTGAAATTAAGGCGCGTTTCCGCGGTGACGAACAAGTTAAAAGAGAAAATGCTAGAAGTAGTAGAAGAAGATGATGATGCTGAAGAGGGAGAAGAAGAAGACGTGACGTTATCCATCGGGGCGTTGAAAAAGAAACGTCGAACGAAAGAGTCACAGTTTGGCGATGAGAACGAGATCAAGAAAAAGCGAGTCTCGTTCGAGGAAATCACGCTCGGTCCTCGTCCGGGACCGAAAGATTCGAGATGGGCTGCCGTCGTCGCGGAAGAAACTGAACTGAACACATCAGCAACGTTCGATAAAACGTTTGTGGTCGTTTTAGACGATGATACGATGCATTTACATAACCCAGACTTGGCTAAAGATTCGAGTGCTTGGAAAGACGATCCGAGTAAAGTTGGCGAACGAGTCGAAATCGCGCAAGAAATTCACGGACGAATGAAACGCTCAAAACGGAAACCCAGTCGAGAAGCGTTCGATAAGATGGAAGATGAAATCGTGACTTTGAAGAAAGTGCAAGAGCGGGCATTAAGAAGATGGAAAGATGCCGATTCAGGTGGGTTCAATCGAGACGTTGGGAGTTATACGGATGCGAAAGAAAAGACGCAGCAATCTCTCTCGCCGTTTGCGAAAGAAATCAAAGAGGAAGAAATGATTGAGGATATGTTAGGGTTATCAAAAGACGCTAAAGGTGACGAAGAGTTAAAGAAAAAAGTGCGCACCGATAGCATCAACGAAGTGAACCTAAAAGATGAAGAAGATGATTACGACGACGATACGTTTGCGAGCGGGGAGATTTCTCCGGAGGAAGAGGAAGAGGAAGACACGACTCTGGCGGATTTGAAGAGAGATTTGGAAGAGAGCGAGCGGTTGCACAAAGAGTTGGCGAGCGAAGTAGAAAAGAGTCACAAAATGCGTGAAGAACTCGATTCGGAATTAGAAGAACTTCGAAGTCTCGAAAAGGAGAAGAAGAGGAAGAAATACGATAGCGATAGCGGCGGCGGCGGCAGTGATAGTGGTATTGAGGATGAAGATGGATTTTTGCAAGGCGAAGGACACTCAACGATTGATGGTCAAAGCGTAGAGTTTCGAGAAGAGAAGGAAGAACAAGATAATGATTTAGCGACTATCGAACGGCTTGCACACGAAATGAGCGACATGTTCGAGGAGGAAAAGGAAGTCGAGGAACTCGTGAAAAAGTCACGAGGCGACGAAGCGCCTGAGAAGGAAGAAGGCATGTCGCGCGATATAAACGCGGACGCTGAAGCAATCAAAGAAGAGGCACGAATCATTCGCGAAGAGCTCAAGGCGGAAAAGGAACTTCTGAATAAGGAAAGGGAGATGAAAGCAAAGTTTGACGAAGAGTTGCTCAAATTGAAAACGGCGCAAGAGGTTGAAGTGCTCGCGAGCGACGAGGATGACGATGATCTTGAGTAATTTTCGCGTTTATCGCGTATGAAGGGTGTCAATAAGCGAAAATCTGCTAAAGGCAGTTTTTCGGTGAGTACTCTTACAAGGCTAATCTACTGGTACCAGGTACCACTATCATATTCATTACTACTATTATTTAGTCAATTAAAAGTCCGCAAACCCACTGAAAGAGCTGCGAGAACTTCCATTCTGTTCGCTATCGTTTTCACCGTCGTTGTCTTGCACGAGCCAAAATTTCTCCCCTTTTTTGCCCAAGGAAAACTCGCTTTCACCGTCATTTTGACTGAAAACGTTATAGCTGTTCAAATATCCTTCTGGAAACATTTGCAAAGGTCTCAACGTGCCGTTTAGAACCGCATCCCAATCTAGATTATCAAACCAAGGATGTTCCATGATTTCGCCAATATCCGTTCCTCCCAAACGCTCGTCCTCGTCTCGGACAAAAATCTCACGCAATAACATTTCAGTTTTCGCGTCGAAATTCGCCGGTTTCGCAACCGCATCAAAGTTTGCGTTGACGATTAGATCATACATCTTTTCACGACTATCCTCTCGAAACGGAGGATACCCAGCAAGCATTTCAAATAGCAACACGCCAAATGCCCAGATATCCGAGGCATACGATCCACCTTGATGAAGCAATACTTCCGGTGAAAGATAATCAGGCGTGCCACAAATCGTAAACGCGCGTTCGCCACCGCTGAGTTTTTTCGCAAAGCCAAAATCGCAAATAGCGATGCTTCCATTCTCACGAATCAACAAATTTTCAGGTTTAATATCGCGATAGATGTATCCTTTTTCGTGGATAGATTCAAGACCTAACAAAACCTGCGAAGCGTATACTTTCGTTTGGCCAGTCGAAGGTAAACCAACTGCGTTGAATAATTCAAACATATCACCTTGGCATAACTCGATCGACAAGTACAAAGCTTTCGCATCTTGAAAAGCGGAATAAAACTGCGCGATGAAAGGTGCGCCCCGGAGAGAAAACAGGCAGTTCTTTTCTTCCACGACGTGACTCTCTTCGTTCACCGCGACGACATTTTTCTTGGGCATGACTTTGATCGCGCACCTACGGCCAGACACTTTGTGCGTCGCAGAAAAAACAAAACCAATCATTCCCTTGCCCACCATTGCACCGAGTTCAAAGTCGTTTATACTCTTAGATCGGGATAAAACGAGAGATGCAGCGACAGCGACTCTCTTATCGCGATACTTTTTGAAAAATAAGCTCTTCGTCGGAGCAAACTCGCTTTTCTTTGTTGGCGTCGGAGCTGCTCGTAAAATTTCCGACCCCCTCTTTTTATTACTAGCGCGAAACCGTTCCTTGAACTGAAAAGCTATTCGAGAGAACGTGGAAGAACGTTTATTCAATTTCCGCTCAACGGAACGTTCCACTTGCGCGTATACGATTTCGCTTTTACTTTGTATTGCGATGTCTCGCGCCAATTCTTCTCCTTCTTTTCCAATAATCACAGGTTGTTGCGTCCCTAAAGTCAACAACGAATCTTTCGTTCTTCCTCCTGGCACAGAAATCGCATCTCTATCAAACGTATTCGATATATCCGGGAACGAATCACTCGTCTGCGAATGTATTTCACTCATATCATCCGTTAATGATTCTGAGTCGGATGACGCTACCGTTGATGGCGTTACCGTTCCGCTTTCGTCATACAATAGCGATTGAGAACGACTATGTTTTTGCTGCTTGTCTTCGCGCGAGCCGTGCATCCGCGACACATCGATGGAAAACCGCTTCGGCGTTGAAGAAAGGGATATTTCCATGTCTGAAGAAGAATATGAAGGGGAATAGATACCCGATTCTTTCCGTTGACGCTGGCGTTCCTTTCTCCGTCTTTTCTTTGATGTACTGTTGTCGTGTTTCATTCGATACATGTTGATCCATCTGATGTAGGCGTCGTTGCACGCTTGAAGGCGATCCGCGTTGAAGCTGATGATGACCGAAAGAGCGCTCGTGGAGGAGCAAATTTCGTTCTTCTTGCCATGCTCGTCGTAGGTTGTTTCAAACCAAGAACCAGCTTCGATAGTTTTCGTTGCCGAGGGATCTTTAGTATTCACTAAAATCACCGTCCCGTCAATTACAAAGTGTAGAAGGGATTCTGTTTTTGAACCCGCGACAATCTCATCCAAATTACCACAAATCTCTAAATCTTTTGAAAACGTTCGCTTAAACTTCTTGAGTGCATATTTAGAGGCAAACTTCATGCGCTCAGTGTCGTTATCAAATGCTTCGCTTGTTTTCTGACACGACAAAAATATGCGCAACGCCACAGTCGCCGCAAGTTTTGTTACCGTTTTAATGGCACGTTCAAAATGCGACTTGTGAATCTTGATCACCTCGGCGCCTTCTTCGCTGTTGGCAACGAGCAAACGTGCGTTGACTTGAGGTTCAACCATGGCACCCTCGGCCCAAGTTGATCCTTCCTTTAGAACTGTTGTATTTTTCTCCTTTGTCGAGGGGGAAAATTTGCCTCCTTGATCGTCTGCGATGCGCATGTTGTCGTCATCCTCGTAACTCATCGCCGTTCCTTTGACTAGAACGACAAAGGATTCCTCGATATCCTTCGGTTTTGCTATTATTTGGTGTTTCTCGTACGTCCTACGTTCAATACCACTAATCAAAGCCTCCATCGCTAACGAGAAAAATCCGACGTGCGCAATCGACGCGTTCTTCTCGAAAGCCTTCTCCAAATGTTTTCGTTCAATATCAGTCAAAAGGGGCAACTTTATATTTTGCGTTTTGTCGTGATGTTGTTCCGTACTTTTCGATGATACTTCTTCTCCATTCTCCTTTTCTTGGACTTCAGAAACGCTCTTCTGCCGATTATATTCTTTCTGCTTTGTTTGAACACTCCCACTGTTTGCGCTGCCACTCGTACTCTGCCGAAGACTCAACTCGCTCCGATTGTTACGATTGATCGAAACGTGTCGTTCGCGCTGTAACACGCGGCGCGTGCTCATGGAGCGAGTGCTATATTGAGAAGACAATGATACAGAACTGTTATTCGAGGTCCCAGTGGACTGCGAGCTCGAAGACAAGCGCCGACGTTCATTGGCGACGAGTTCCTCTTCGTCTTTTTCTACCACTGGTGTATCTTCTTCTTCTTCTTCTTCTTTCCCTCTTTCTTTTACCATCCCTGTCGTCTCTTCCTCCTTTGAAGACGTTTCCAATCTCAATTTCTTCCCATCGTCACTTTTCACAGCGCAACTTTCGTAAACAATGTACGCGAGCAAAGGTACCGTAAACGCAAACGCTCTCGCGCGAGTCCAAACAGTCTCCGGCGAGTTCTTCCAAAAATCTCGTATCCCCATCACGAACACGACGACGTAATACAAAAAGAACGCTCTGATGTGCTTCTTCGTTGAAAGCACGAACTTACCATCGGAAAGAAAAGTGAACGCGGCAGAGTTCGGCGCCAATCGATGGACGATGTCGGTCGCGCGCGATGAAACGCGACGATAAACACCTACTTCGTCCCTCTTTTGTCTCAATTCGTTTTCATCATCATTTTCATCCTCATCGTCGTCACCAGCCCTTCTCTCTCCCTCATCGCTTCGAATACTCTCAGAATACGCAGCGGCGGTCAAAACATCGTCTATACTCTTTCTCTCCTTTTCATCGTCTAAAGATTTCATCGTCGTCGTCATCGTCTCAAAGCTTTGTTGGTGTTCAAAAACAAAAACAAATCCCGCAATTCAGTTCGCTCTCACGAGACTCCTAATTCCCCGACATATTCCTTCACTTCAAAGCTGTGTATATCTTCTTTATGCGACCACTTCGTCGTAAAAAGTACTAAAGCACAGATGTATGCGGTAGATGTGCGTGTTTTACGCGCGACAAATGCCCGCGTTTTTAAACATCAAGAGCCGGCAGGCGCGCGCGACGTTTAAATAAAAGTTGTGTGGTGTTCGTGCCTTTCGATACGAAAAGCTCCTGCTGCGTGGATAAAAAAACAACAATTAAAATTTGAACGCCCAAACGACACTTTTTAACGAACGAACGGAAGGATTTGGACCAAAAATTTTTCTGCGTGGGAAACTTTTTTGTCGAGACAGACAGTTAGTACATTTTTGCCTCAGACAAAAGCCCGTTCTCGTCGTATGCGCATTATATAATACTACGTATATTTAACACAAACAAAAGCACGTGATAACTACACACATGAAGTAGAACAACATCATCAACGAAACACTTTTTGCGCATTTCCTACTTCCTCGAATAAAGAAAGGCTTTTCAAAGTCGTAAAAGAAACGATGGTGTGGTTCGTGTGCGACGACTGCGGCGATTCGATTAAAAAACCAGCGCTGAAGAAACACTTCAACAACTGCTCCGCCTCTCGATTGAGCTGCGTGGATTGCGGAGCAGAATTCGATCGATATGCGGTGCAATTACACACGAAGTGCGTGACCGAACACGAGAAGTACGCGCTCGGGGCGACCAAGCCGGGCGGGAAGGCGAACGTTGTTTCAGGCGCTTCAACCAAGGCGGCGGCGACGCGAGAACCAGCTGTAGCACAAGCAGCAACAGCAGCCGCGCGAGAAGAGAAGGAGAAAATAGTCGGTCGAGAATATCTGGCCACCGAAGCGCCGTGGATGTGTTCGTGCTGCAACGTCGAGTGCACCGGGGCGGAAACGCTGAAGTCACACGCGCTCGGTAAAAAACACAAAAGGAAAGCAAAGACGCTTCGAACGCAGAAAGAGGAGGAGAATAAAGCGAACGACGAGGGGAAACCGAAATCGATGAGTCCATCAGCGGAAGAGGAGAAGAAGAAGAAGAAGAAAGAAGAGAAGAGAGCGAAGAAAAAGTTGGTGCGATTGAAGTCCAAGGAGAATAAGAAGAAGATTTTAGAGGAGAAACTGAAAGTGGCGAAAGAGAAGAAGGCGCGGAAGGACGAGAAGAAGCGGAAGCGAGAAGAGGAAAAAACGGACGAGGAGAAGGCGAAAGACGCCGAGAAGGCAAAAGAGAGAGAGGTGAAGAAAGCGAAGCGAATAGAGTTGAAGGCGGTGAAACGAGAGAAGAAGTTGGCGAGGAAGAAGGCGAAGCAAGAGGCGAAGAAGAACGGAAGAGGGAAGACGAACGTCGCCGCGCTGGGGACCAAAGAGAAAGGGGTGAAAAAAAAAAAGGTCAAGGCTAAGTATTCAGGAGGCAAAAAGTAGTTTTTTACATCACTGTGTAACTTTCGATATTTAACTAAAAAGACTATTTTACTACGCATTAATAATCTACAGCCCGTCCGCGACGACGTTCGGGACTAAATCACCATCCGGGCACCGTTTACTTTGCATAATCGCAGAACCACCTTCGATTCTTCCCGTTAACTCGTGCGTCGGCCCCCAATCCATGAACAACTGTTTACCGTCTGAGTCCGGAATAACACCCCAGGTTCCTTTCCCCCACGGCGTGACTAAATCACCGTTGTCTTTCCACTCAATACCAGCGACGCCGCCCCATTTACCCGTGTGCGCATCCGCGACGTGCTTAGCGAGCTCACTGGATTGAATCCCTTGCGTGCGCTCGATTTCACCAACCGGTCGCGGTTTACACTGCACCGAGCTCGATAAACCTTCGCCTCCGTTCCATCGCTCGATGGCGCCTTTCTCGCCTTTCCAATACTGCTTAATAATATCGAGCATCCTTTGCGGTTTTTCTGGGTGGTAGTTCACATGTATCGACGCCGGATGAAACTTTTCCTCCGGGTATAACTTCTCGTCGTGGCGCATGTATTTGAAAACATACTTTGAGTTACAGAAACATGCAAAATTCATTATTCGCGATGAAGCGGAGTTCCTCGAAGGTGTTTTCTTATCACTCAAAAACGTGTGTTCTTCGTTATACGCGGTCTGATCCCACGTCGAGCGTTCTGTGTTCATGCGATTGGCTAACACGGTCATCATTTGCAAACTTTCGTGCGTGGCTTGCGTGAAGAACAAACCGGAGTTTTTCACAAACATGCGGTACGTGAGTTCGTCCGCCGAGGATAACTTATTTCCTCGACCTCTCGTAGGGTTCCACCTAAAACCATACGTCGTCCTATCGTCCCATCCGTCCGACATCCCTTCAACGTCCACGTCTCGGTATAACAAATCGTTCTTGAACGGGTCTCGCATCCAGACGATATCGACGTCGGAGAGCAAGACGTTTACGCCAATTTTAATAAACTCTTTGAGGATTTCAAACTTTAAGCCAGAGGTGGCATGGTTATCGGTCGAGCCAGTAATGGATGTTAACGAGCGCAAGTAATAAGGCGCGTCATGTTGCTCGCACCACCGCGCGGTTTGCTCGTCGAGTGCAACAATCATGTAATTCGTGATTTCGGTTTTTTGCAATCCGTCAATCCATAACTGCAACATATGGAAGATGTTTTTGTTCGAGACGCCGACTAATACTTCTCGGTTGATGGCTACTTTCTTCACAACTTCGCACAAGTTTTCCGAGCCACCTTCGCAGTTTGCCGGCCACGAGGTCATATCGTCATCATTTTTTGGCCACGGGACAACGTAGCGCAACTTTCTCGGATGAGGTCCAGAACCTTCTGACCACGCGCTTCGTTCGCACTGTTTGTGCTTGTTAACGATATCATCCGAACTTTCGTCGCCAAGAGCAAATGAGCGACCTTTATCAAACGATTGAGACGGGATAATCGCGTTTGGATCACCGGATAACTCGTCGCCTCGACTCACGTCTTCGCTCGGCGCGTATCTCGATCCTCGGCTTGGGCTGTTTTTCAAGTTGTACCTACACGCGTGTCGAAATGGTTTTAAGCGCGCACCGGCTTTAAACGCATTATCGTAAGCCGGCATGATAACCTGTTCCGTAACTCTGTCGTCGACGCCAATGCGTTCTATGTCCAAGTGCTCGCCGAAATATCGACACAACTCGATCGCCGCTAAAGTTGGATTGAAGCGCATAAAACTAGATCTCGCCATGGGTAAGCAAACGCTTTGTGCGTACTGCGACCAACCCATAGACTTATCGCCAATACCAATCACTTGTCCATTCGATCTGCACGTGATATCGGTGGCGAGTTCGATATCGAATCCGACGTGCGCGGGCATCATATCGTCGAGGGCATTCACGTCGGCGCCGATAGTCGTAAACGAAAACGCTTCGGATTCGAGTGGATTCGCCGTAAACTCTGCGCTTTTATCCGAGAGAACTAGCACCGCGTAGCCTCTTGTAAGTAAAACACTCGCCAAACGGTGAGCCGGAGATCCAGTCTCACTCTCACCTTTGACTAATACCGCGGAAACGTGTTGTTGTTCTTTAAACTTTTCGCGATTCCCGTAGGCGACGAAAACCACGCTCGTTTGCGTGGCGTCAGCTAACCTCGACGCTTCATCTGCGCTCATGTGTGTCCCGTCAATGACGACAACGGCTTTTTGATACTTGATACTTTCTCCGTGATGACTCGTATCTCGCTCATCAAACATCTTCTTTAAAGCCTCGCGCAGAGCATCCGAGGAGGAGGGTGAATTTTTCTCGCCAGCAACAGTCTCAATCTTCATCCCATCCGTAACCATCTTCTGCCCATTCCCTCCGTCGTCTAAATACCCATCCTCCTCCGATTGCGCCTTGGTGCATTTGTTTATCCCGCCTCGCCTACTCGCTCTCGTCGCGTGGTGAAACACGTCTACTATTTCCGCGCTCGTCAAACTAAACTTCTCGCAACTGTACCCGTCCCGGATGGACGCCACGCACCGCTCGCCATCCATCATCGCCTTACCACTTATGCTTCCTCCCATGCTATTGTCCTCGTTGTTGTTATTTACACCGTCAAACGAGGAACCACCACCACTCGTGCTCGTACCGCTGCTGCTGCTGCTACTCCTACTCCCGCTACTCCTCTTCTCCGCTCCTCCTCCGCCTTCATCACCAGCATCATCATCACTCGTTTTTGTCGCGTCGTGAATCTCCGCAATCTCCTCCGGTTTCCCATCTCTCACTAGCACTTCGTCATTATACTCGTTTTGATGACGATACGAATGCCGACGATGATTATCGATTTTATGACTCCCGACTCTAGTCTCTTCTCTTTTCGCCACGCTTCGTAATTTCGTCTCCTCGGTCTCGTAAAACAAAACGTCCGAGACGAACAGAACGAGAATGAGCGGTGAGACGATTCGAGAGAGTAAGCGGGAAATGAATGAATTTTGCTTCTTTTTTCGATTTGAAGTGGAGGAAAAGGAGGACAGAGATGCGTCTTTGGTGGTTACGACGGATGACATTTTTCCTTTTCGAGCGCAGAGAAGCGCGTGAACGCGCCGCTCTGTTTTTGTGCCGATCTGCGGCCAAATGTCGTCACACCACGAGCGGGGAATAAAAGGAGATGTTCTCCACCACCACAGCATCGTCGTCGAGATGCGTGGTCAGATCTGCGTCCACCGTTAAAACCAGTTCTAAGTCGTGCGATGCTATTCGCAGGAGTAGTGGTAGGAGTCACGCGCGTTGTCATCAACGACAACAACAACAAC
>TARA_B110000459_G_scaffold63182_2_pt1 | contig 14435 bp, 13 predicted proteins | sample TARA_B110000459 | Tara Oceans TARA_B110000459 (sample SAMEA4398296) | marine metagenome | biome: Polar Biome; feature: [SRF] surface water layer (ENVO:00010504); material: water (ENVO:00002006), including particulate matter (ENVO:01000060) such as... | depth 5 m | reverse complement strand
CTCGCCTCTTCGTCGTCCTCGTTGAAGGCATAGAGGTCAAGTTTAGCGCGACAATTTGTAGCGCCAGGGAAGGCAGTTGTGCAATCGCCGTCAATTTTTGGATAGGTCAGTTCACCGACAAGCTTGCGGATGGTGTTGCCGTTGTCCTTGTCGTACACCACCTTGAAATCGAAATCCAAGGTCTGTGCGTTTCCTGAAGTGTTGCCACCCATCTCAAAGTCAGTCCATTGGCCCGCATATGAGACATAGACCTTGATGGAATCTGTATCGGTCATACCGGCACTGTTTTCAATGCTGAGGTGAAGCTGATATTCGCCCGGTTCAACGTTGCTCCAATCCACGGATTCCCCTGTGAGATCGGCGTCGTTTTCAGAATCACCATCGTTATCTGCATCCACTTCAGCGTTCAAGTCCCAATTCCAAGTGGTGATGTATTGTGACGAATCGCCCGATTCGGAATCGCTTGCGTCGAGGGTGACGGTGGTGGTGGCCGAGATGTCCCGATCAGTCGTCGATTTATCCATTTCACAGATCCACAAGACAATGTGGGTTGATTCATCGATGTCGTCGTTGCTGCAATCCTCATCGCTGGCGTATTGAGTGATTTCGGCTTCGGGTGGCTGAGCGGTTGCTTCTACGATTGTGACGTCCTTGGTTTGCGACGAGGATTTCGTACCATCTGATACCGTCAATTCAACGGTGAAGGTTCCAGATTCATCGAAGGTCCACTCCGTTGAGCGGCCGGTGGCGTCAATTGAAGCGTCGCCATCAAAGTCCCAGCGGTAGGTGATGCCACCGCTTGGGGTTGAGGCTGATGCATCAAAAGTGATGACATCGCCCGAACGGATGTTTGTCGAAGGTGAGTAATTGAACACAGCAAGCACTTCATCGCTTCCTGAGGCGTCCGATTCATCAAAAATGCAACCAGAAAGGCTGGAGAGAAGCATAAGGGCTGCGAAGAGGATCGGCACCGAGGTTGACTTCATACTTCCATCTGTGAAACGCCCTCATCAAAAGGGCTTCCTTGATTTATGTCAAATCAGAAGGAAAACAGGGAGGTTTGTTTGTTGCCGGCGACGAGTTCCTTGGCCGTCCAGCCAAAGGCTTCTGTGATGCGTCCGAGTGCAGCAGCCAAACGTTCAGCGTAAAATTGGCCATCGTATGCGTCAACACCCCCGTCTTCCTCGTTTTCCAACCATGGTTGCACGCGCATTGGCCGGTGGCTTGCATCGGTGACAATGTAGGAGACCTTCATGCCTGAAGTGAAACCGAGCCCGAGAGCAATCCGAGCCTTCGCGACCCTGACCTGCGCCATGCTGTCGGGGTTGGCGTAATCTTTGCTAAAGTCAACCTCACCGCTGCTTCCCATTCGACCCTTGCAGGATTTAGCTAAGATCAGCGAAGAGGCTGGAACCTCATGGTTGCGCAACGCCCGAACTTGAGCGAGGGCGAAGCGAACGAGTGCATCGCCTTCATCGGCCAAAGCATGGCTGAACATGCGTTTCATTGTCGTTGTGAGGTAGGCAAAGGAATCCGTACGTTGAGTTTCATAGCCTCGGATCAGCATCTCATCGCTCGGGTAGACCACTTGACCGACGTAGCGTTTCTTTGCCCCATGGCTAAAGAAAACGGATAAGCCCTTCTCAAATTCAAGGATCGCCGAGTCACGGCTGTACCGTTCAGCCACCTCAAGTCCAAACTGAATCATGTCTTGCTTGGCCTCATTCCACGCAGCCATGTAGGCCACAGCACCTGGTTCGCCGTCGCTGGCTGCCTTGATTTCTTCTTCCTTCATTGAAGAGGGGGCCCCTTCTGCAACCGGTGAACGCACGAAAATTGAGTCGGTGTCCGAATAGACCACTTCGTGGCCTTCAGCATCGAGTTGGGCGATGATGGCCTTGATGTTGTGCCTGGCCCACGCCGTAATCGAAGACCCAAGGTCTCGATGCGTGAATCGATAGAACCCACTGGCAAAAACGCCATAGAATGAATTCATCAGGATTTTTACCGCGTATTGCATCGAATCATGAAACGCCATGACCGCTGTTTCTTGGTTTTCCTTGGCCACTTTCAACGAGGCTTTGTGCTCGTCGCGTTGGGCCATCAAATCCTCCAATAACGCAGGCACCAAGCCTTTTCGAACCGATTGATCGCGGAACCGTGCACCGGTCGGAGCCGTATGGACCGGTTCGTCTTCCGCAGGTTGATCGGTTTGAACCGGATCGATGCGGGTTGTGTAACAGATGTTGTGCCCAATCATAATCGAAGGGTACATGCTTTTGAAATCGAGCACTGCAATCCAAGGATGCAGTCCTGCTGCAACCTCGTGAACATAGCCTCCTGTAATTTGGCCTTCTTTGGCTTGGGCTGAGCCTGTGAGTGGCACAGCCACGCCTTCGCTGTCAGCGAGGCGAATCACGAGCGAATCAATCAGTTGGCTGGTGCTGCCGTTCGCTGCAGCATCAAAGGTCACCTTTGCTACCGCCGCAACCGCTTCCTTGCGTCGAATCACCTGAAGTTCTCCCAGAATGTCAAGCGGTAAGGCGGCGTCTCGAATGCAGTATTCGAGAACAACATCTGGCCGAGCGGCCCACTCCTCGTCCATTTTGGAGGCGTCAACATCCATTTTGTGCTTGTCTTGTTGGTCTGGAAACAGAAGGTTGCTGATGAAGGAAAGCGTTTCTCGTTGAGGGCGGAGCGCCATGCGCGCTTGCCACCACGTATCGACAACGGTGCGCCCAGCTACATTCCAAGCCCGAGAGGATTGCCTGCGGGGAAACAGCCCCCAGCGTGTGCGTTTTGCCTCGGATTCGGTTTGTTGAACGCGTCCCCAGCCAAAAAGCAAGGCTCTTTTTCGCCAGTCTTTGGAACGCGCATGAACGCCCATTCTGTCGTTGAGCCGCGGCAAATCGAAGTTGTCAATGTTGTAACCCGTGATGATGTCTGGGTCTTGACTCCGCACCACGAGTGTCAATTCTTCCATGATTTTTGTCTCTTCACCGACAAAGGAAAACGTCTCTCGGTGACCGTTGGACATGTCTTCAATCACCGCTGCCGCACACAGCACGGTTTCATGGGCGATGCTGGTTTCTAAATCAAAGGAGAACACCTTGTAAGGAACAGGGAAGGGCTCGCTCGCCTGAAGATCTTCAAGCGTACAGACAACGGTGCAATCAACGGCGTAACGCCCTGCACCACCGGCAGCGCGAACCGCTTCAATCAGCGAGGAGTCCTCATCCTCATCTTGACGACGATCAATGATTTTCCCTGTCAGTGAAAGGTGCATGCCCAAGCCTTCATCGAGGAAGAGGCGGTTGAGAAACGGTATGTCGCCGGAAAAAATTTGCCAACTTTGTTTTGACAGGGTTTTCCGCAACGATGGAACTACAAATGGCTGACGTGCGGTGACGGTCCAAACGGGTCGAACACCCAGGTCTGTTAACTTCATCTCGGGGCCTGTGACGTTGATCACATCGTCCATGGATTGGACGGTAACGAGGCGCTCGAGGACATGATCTGGCACGTCCATGCCTTCGTTCCAAACCATCAATGGTGAAATTTCAAAGGTTGGGCGAAGCCCGTGGACAAGGGCACAAATTGACGCTCCATCTTCGGTACGACCAAACAATTCGAGAACCGTGGCAGGCTCAGGAGAACCGTTGAGCCCGTCGACCGAATGGTAGCGTCCACTGACGACCCCCATCCTGCCTTCGAATTGCATCTGCTCCCCAATGTTGGGCGGCCGAGCCATCCTATGGCACTTCGCTTTGGAAAAGAACAGCAACGCAAGCAAAACCGCCGTCACCATCATCAAACGCGGCAGGAATGCTTGAAAGCCCAACCTACATGGCCAAGAACGCCGTAGGCATGGTGAAGAAAATGAGTGAAGAAATTGATTGGGACAGTTTGACTTTTTCTTTAACAGCCACCGACACGATGTACCTCACCGAAACAACGGCCACTGAACCGTGGATGCCGGGGTCCTTGCGCCCCTATGGCCCCATTGAAATGTCACCGGCCGCTGGGGTCCTCAATTACGGCCAAGGCCTGTTTGAAGGCATGAAGGCTTACCGCACCTCAAAAGGTCGAGTCGTCTTTTTCCGCCCAGAAGAAAACGCCCGCAGAATGCAACGCGGTGCTGATCGATTGAAGATGCCACCCGTGCCAGAATCGGTGTTCATCGATGCAGTTGAACAGTGCGTTCAAGCCAACCTTAGATGGCTGCCCCCTACCGGAAAAGGAGCCATGTATGTGCGTCCACTCTTGATGGGATCCGGACCAATTCTCGGCGTTGCTCCTGCACCGTCCTACACGTTCCTCGTCTACGTCACACCCGTTGGACCGTACTTCAAAGGCGGCGTAACTGCCATCGATTTGCTGATTTCAGAAGAACACCATCGCGCCGCTCCGGGTGGCTCAGGTGGTGTGAAAGCAATTGGAAACTATGCGCCTGGCATGATGCCAAGTCGAAAAGCCAAGGAAGCGGGGTATGCTGAAGTGATTTATTTGGATGCTGAAACGCACTCCTATGTTGAAGAAGTGGGCGCTGCTAACTTCTTTTGCGTCAAAGATGGCGTGCTTTACACGCCTGAACTCACCGGTACAATCCTCCCCGGTATCACACGGAATTCAATCATCGAACTCGCCCGCCACAACGGCATCGAAGTGGTTGAAACAAAGGTTGAGGCTACGTTTGCTATGGACGCCGATGAAGCGTTCTGCTGCGGTACAGCTGCTGTCATCTCGCCCATCGGTTCGATCACAAAGGGCGAAACTAAAGCCACATATGGAAACGGTAAACCCGGCGCCATAACTCAACAGTTGTACACTCAACTTGTCGGCATTCAGAATGAAGATGAAGAAGACATCTTTGGCTGGCTGCACGAAGTTCCTCGTTGAGGATCAGCGCTTTTTGAAGCCTGAGCGCTTCTTCGGATTGGAGCGTTGTGGGGCAGGACTGCTTCTGCCCTTGCGTTGAGAACGAGCCCGGCGATCCCCTGTCTGAGGGCCTTTTGCCACCCGTTCTGCGTTTGCTTCTTTTTGGTCGCGTTGCATTTGACGCCATTGAGCGCCGATCAGTTGAAGCAATTCTTCTTTCGAATTCGCCCCTACAGATTGCTTCGAACCAACGCGGGAAACCCACATGCGGCCTTCCAACTGATGAGGCCGTGCTGGATGAGACACGCGTTCTTCTCGCTTGATTTTCTTTAAACCAAGTTTGCGAGCTGCCAAAAAAAGGCCCTCGAGGTCTGGCTTGAGAACTGAAGAATCCTTTGGAACACGCCGTCCACTGCGTCGAGATGATCGGGCATCAAAGTACCCGGGCCAAACACAGAGGCGGTCAGGGTTGTGGTCCATGTTGGTTCACCTTGTTCGGGGAGTTGTCCCCGATTGGTATGAACCCAACGGAGATTGGATTGCTTCACTCGACGAGAACGCCGTTGATGACGCCGTCCTTACCTGGACGGGATGTAATCTTAACACGACCTTGGTCGGTTTCGATGACGGCACCCTTTACGAGGATGTTTCGTCGAACGTAGTTGGGATCGGATTCGTTCTCAACGACGTTGTGAATGGTTCCAAGAGAGGTCTTGCCTGTCTTTGGGTTGTTGATCGAGACGCGGTTTTCCGACATCACACGCACGAGGGTGTTGCCACCGGTTCGGCGGTAAATCTTGCGCTTTGGGGCACCAACAAGTGCCATTTGCTTCTCAGAGGAGATTTCGGTAGAACGCTTGCTGCGTGCCTGAACCTTGCGTCCGCCACTGGGTTTTCGTCGAGAGATACCGTGCCATTGTGCCATAAATATACCACCTTGCAAGCCGAAGCGACAAACAGGGCGTATATCAAATCAACCCTCAGACACACTTCGTCGAAAATTCGGAAACTACGACGCCCTCTTGCTTTTTCAACACAGCTTTAACGGTGTCACCAGGGTGCAATTGACCAACGCCAGCGGGCGTTCCGGTGAACAGAAGATCACCCGCTTGAACAGGCGCCCATTGCATCAAATCCTCGATTTGCATGGTTGGTGTGATGGTCATTTCCAGCACCGGTGCATGTTGGACAAGCACCCCGTTCACCCACAACTCGAGGTGAAGCGCCTCGTAGGTATCGAGGAGGTAATCCCAGGTGTTGAACCATGGTGAGAAGGGGCCGACATAAGCGCTGCCTCGGAAGCATTTCCCTTTGGTCCATGGCAGTTGTTCACTGCGCAGTTCACCTTGAGTCAATCGATCGGTCAAATCCAACCCAACAGCAATGGCTTCAGGCTTGCCCTCATGGTTCATCCGCACCACGAGTTCGACTTCATGGTGAACTTCACCAGGATGGCCACTGACGTCAATGGTGCCAGACAGTTGCATGCAATTGTCCGGCTTGACAAAGAAAATCGGCGCAGGTGGCTGCTCGTTGCCCAGTTCAGTGGCGTGCTTTGCAAACGTTCGGATGGTGCACCATAGGGCCATGCCCCACCCATGCGATTCCCCTTGAAGAAGCCAAAGGGCGAGCAAGGGTCAAAGGGTGCCGTCATGAGGAGGTGATATGACACGCGACTGGAGCATCCGCAAGCGGCGACCTGTTCGGCGAAAGAACATCGCCCCATTGCTCAAGGCGCTCGAAGAGGCGTTGGACATCGACCTCTCAGTTGATGGCGCTTTTTTGGAAATGGCAGAATATGGACCGTGGCAAATGGTTTTGGTGGACAAGGTGCCCATCGGTGTCGAAGTCAAAAACAGCGAAAGCGAGCGATTTGCTTTCCTTACATTGCGCGGATTTCTTCAACATGATGCTGCTCAAAAATGGGTCGAAGTCGATCACGGCGCCATTCCATTTTTGATGAAGGGCGCCGATTGCATGGTGGCTGGCGTTCATGATGCCGACCCCAGCATCGAAGTCGGTGAACTGGTTTGGATTCGAGACATGACGCACAAGCGGCCCTTGGCAATCGGTTGGGCCACGCTCAGCGGTGAGGATCTGAAAACGACAACGAAGGGCAAGGGCATCAAGACACTCCATTGGGTTGGGGATGAATTATGGGACATGGAATTGTAGGCTTTTTGGCATTGGGACTGCCGTGACAAAGGTAAAGAGGTCAACTTCCTTAGTGTGTTTATGAAGATGTTTTCGTTGACCGTTGCTGTGTGCATGCTGCTTCTTTTGCCGCTTGCATCGGCAAGCTCGCTGGCAGGAGGTCAAGACGTCAATCCAGAGCCAGGAGAGGCTCCCTTCGCCATCATCACCCGTGATTCGCCGTCTTTCGATTCAGAGACTTGGTCACTCACTGTGGAAATGAATCAAGAAGAACATGACAACAACACGGTGTTTGAACTGACCACACAAATCTGCACCAACAACGGGGTCTGTGACCCACCGGTGAAAGCGACGGTTGGTATCGAAGAACGCCTTCATTCAATTGATGTCACGCCCAAAGCAGACCACACCTACATCAACTGGCGAGTCAAGGCCATTTACGAAGATGGAAACACCACAAACTTCCCTCAGGGTTCGTGGTACACCACATGGTCTTCCTGCTGGCAAAACGATGGTGCTTATGGCGGCGTTGATGCGAATCCAGCAAAGGATGGCTGTGCTGAGAGTGAAGATTCACCCGGCTTTGGCGCTCTTGTTGCAGTGAGCGGAGTTGCCATGGCGGCTGCGTTCATTCGACGCGACTGAAGTGCTCGCTCATCCGCTCGATGAAACGGCGCTGATCATAGCCCCATTCGATGAGAATCACTTCGCAACGGGTTCGATCTTCACTCAACAATCCGTGAGCAAAACCCGCTTGTTGTACATCGCTTGCCACAAGGGGAAGACCTGAGCCTTCAAAGACCACTTTACATCCGTTCTCTACGACGATTGCCGTGCCGTATGCAAAGGCAATCTCGGTTTCGGAAGGGGATTCCACTTCGACATTACCTGCTTTCAAAAAGCGAGTGAGTGCAGCGAGCAGTGGCCCTCCATCGCCCTCAATGGAGGTGCCCCCATACGCTGAAAGAAACTCCAGTTCAGTGGCGTTCTGTTCCATGAGATGGTCAAGGTCGCGTTGCTTTGGAGCCTTGTCGGTCATGGACATCCTCACCTTTCCAAGAAGAGGGTTGTTTTTGGTCGTATCGTCCATCGAGGATACATCGTAGGCTCATTGGATGGCGTCTATACCGGTGATGTTGATGCCGATCGTTTCGTATTTGGCAAGCACTTGCACGGCGCAAGGACTGTCGCAAATTTGCACGCCATGTTCAACGAGGGTGACCGTGGCGTTTGATGCCCAGACGCTGGTGTTGTTGCCTTCAACCACGATCAAGCAGGGCGAGGGCTCCACCAAGTCCCCATCGGACAGCGCTGGGAACGTCGTTCCATTGAGGGCTGCGATAACGATGGTTGGGTGACGGCTCTCATCGGCTTGATTGTAATAGGACAAAAATTGCATTTTGTACATCATCCCGCCTTGTTCGATGATGTAAAATCCATCGTTTGGTTGCACTCGATGCTCAGCGAGGTCGTAAGTGTACCATTCGAGGCGCTCTTCGGTTTGGTTGGACAAGTCTTCAGAAGGATACTGTGTGAGGCCTTGGAAATCAGTTTCCTCCACCAGGGCCCATCTGACTCCATCTGCGAAGAAGGCATCTGTTTTCGAGAAGCGAAGTGTGAAGTTTCCTTCATCGCTTTCTTTTTGTCCGGGAAGATCGAGGTGGGTGAAGGTTGTTTCATCTGTCGCATCGATGATGGTGGTGAACGTTGCCCCATCTGCTCCGAGCGAGGCTTTCACCTTCGTCGGAGCACCTCCTTCGGTGGATTGGCTACCGAATGAACAGGTGTAGGACCCGTTCTCAGTCAACAATGACATCTGCATGGAGGCCCAAGAAAGGTTCTCAGCGCCTTCATCGAACCTCAGAACAACAAGTGGATCATCGGTTGAGGCGGAGGCATTTTGCCCCGCATCGCTCACGATGATGGTGTTGTTTGTTCCAAGGTCCGATTCGTAGTTGATGACCAGAAAGGTCCAGCCTGCGGCGAGAGCGACCACAACGCAAGTTGCTATGGCAGCGGCTCTCTTCACATTCATACCGGTTCATTCCTCGTGACGGCGCTGGCTGATAAGAACTGCACCTAGCAAGGCGACGACGAGGGTCGTTGCCATGAATCCTGGTGTGTCTTCACTGTCCATGTCGTTGTCAACTGGCGTTGGTGTATCTTCAACAACGGTTGCTCCTGCACCGACGATTACCTTGCCGTACATGCCGGAGGCCATGTGAGGCTCGCATGCATAGTAGAAGGTGGTAGCGTCTTCAGTGAAGGTGTAGCGGAAGTCAACGGTGGTGAGAGCTGCTCCTGATGTGATTCCGTCTTGAGTGTAGGTGGTCGACGAATCGCCATCCACTTGACGCACGTTGTGCGCCATGCTCGAGTCGGTCCATTGCCAGCAGACGGTGTCGCCGGCGGCAATGGTCACGGTTGCTGGGGAGAATTTCAGACCGCTTGGAGCGATTCCGACGGTAGCGTCACACTCTTCGAGCACCGGCTCATCTGCAGGTGGCAACAAGACTTGATCGATGACGTGAATCACGCCGTTCGATGCTGGGACGTCAGCGAGCGTAACGTTGGCCATTTGTTCGCCAACCATCACAGAAGAGCCCGTGACGTGAATCATGAGGTCGTCGCCGTTTGCAGCAACAACAGTGGTCATGCCTTCAACGAGGTCTGAGGAAAGGGTGGTTCCTGCAACGACGTGGTAGAGAAGAATGTTGGCGAGCGCTGCGATTTCTTCCTCGGTGTCAAAAGCATCGAGATCGATTCCTGCTGCTTCAAACGCTGCGTCAGTTGGTGCGAAAACAGTGTAGTCATCCGTGCCGCTTAGGGTTGCAACCAAATTGGCTGAGGTCAGTGCAGCAACGAGTGAGGTGTGGATGGTGGTTGCGCCTGCGGTCGTTGCGAGGTTCACTGCCGGAGTCCACATGTAAGCACCGCATTCAGCCGCGCTGATGTCAGAAACTGCGTGGGTCACGGAGTTGTAACAACCCGTGATGGTTTGGCCCATCATGGTGAAGTTTTCGAGGTACATGTAAGAGTTGCACTCAGCGTTGGTTGCACCTGCTACGATGGAGTGAGACACCATGTTGTAGCAAATGTCACCAGGTGGCGGCATTAGGACCGCATCGATGACGTGGATGACACCGTTTGTGGTTCCGACATCTGCCCCTGTTACGGTTGCGCCGCCAACGCTCACTGCGCCGTCTGTGCCAACTGCAAAGGTGGCTTTGTCGCCGTTTACCATGGTCACGGCAAGGCCGTCAGTCACGCTGGATGATGCCACTGCGCCCGAATAGACGTGATACAACAAGATGTCCGCCAATGTAGCGTTTTCTTCCGGTGTGTCGAACGAGGCAAGATCAATGCCTGCATCGGCGAACGCTTGGTCGGTTGGAGCAAAGACCGTGAACGGGCCTTCGCCTTGGAGGGTTTCAACAAGACCGGCTTGGGTGAGCGCTGCAACAAGAGCGGTGTGTACACCAGTGGATTGGGCGGTTGCTGGAATGTCCATGGTTGGCCCTGCAACAGGTGGCATGAGCACGGTATCGATCACGTGGATGACACCGTTGCTTGCTTGTACGTCTGCAGTGGTGACTTTAGCGCCACCTACGGTCACGATACCGTCGGCGACGGAGAAGGAGAGGTCTGCACCGTTGACTGTGGTTGCGGTAAGTCCGTCGGTCACGTCAGCTGCGGCAACTGCGCCTGCAAGCACGTGATAGGTCAAGATTCCTGCGAGGGTTTGGTTGTCTTCATCCGTGGTAAACGAAGCCAAATCGATTCCTGCGCTGGTGAATGCTTCGTCGGTTGGAGCGAAGACGGTGAACGGTCCGTCGCCTTGGAGCGTTTCAAGCAATCCTGCTTGAATGACCGCTGCGACAAGCGAGTCGTGGACTCCTGTACTCTGTGCCACGGTTGGAATGTCACCAAGACCGGGCGGAGGCATCAACACTGCGTCAATGATGTGGATGATTCCGTTGCTCGCTGGCACGTCAGCGGTGGTCACCTGAGCGTTTCCGATGCTCACGATACCGTCGGCGACGGTGAATGTGAGTTCTGCCCCGTTGACGGTGGCTGCTGTCATTCCATCTGTGACATCTGCTGCGGCAACTGCGCCAGCAACGACGTGGTAGGTGAGGATGTTAGCAAGGGTTTGGTTGTCTTCATCGGTGGTGAAAGTCGACAAATCAACGCCAGCATCAATGAAGGCTTGATCTGTTGGGGCGAAGACCGTGAAGGGTCCATCGCCTTGGAGGGTTTCGAGCAATCCGGCTTGAACAACTGCGGCGACAAGTGTATCGTGATCCCCTGTGTTCGACGCATTGGTTGGGATGTCATCTGTGCTGTCTGCTGCGGCATTGAGCGGCATGGTGGACATCAGTAGGCTGGCTAATATGAGTGTAGCAAGTGCTCTTTTCATGACCCATCGCCATCGACTGAGTCATATAAAGGGCTGTAAAAATCCACACCTTCAGAATGGAGAACGGTACTCATCCACGTCAGCTGAGATTCGCAGCAGTTGGTTGTATTTTGCGACCCGATCTGACCGCGCAGGTGCCCCTGTTTTGATTTGACCAGCGCGCGTGCCGACCGCCAAATCGGCGATGGTGACGTCTTCGGTTTCCCCGCTTCGGTGCGAGATCACATTGTTGAACCCGTTTGATGAAGCGAGATCCATTGCCTCGAGTGTTTCTGTCACCGTTCCAACCTGATTCAACTTCACGAGCATTGCGTTTGCTGCCCCGATTTCAATGCCTTGAGCCAAACGTTCTGATTGGGTGACAAATAAGTCATCGCCCACGGTTTGCACGCGGTGGCCTTCTCTCTTGGTAAAACGGGACCATCCAGCCCAGTCATCTTCACCGAACCCATCTTCAATGGAAAGAATTGGATATGCATCGAGCCAACCCGAGTACACATCCGCCAAGTCTTCGCTTGAGAGCACCTTGCCGTCCATGTGGTAGCCGTCGTCGTGATGGAATTCAGTCGCAGCAACATCAAGGGCAATGCCCATTTGATCCACGGAGTATCCAGCACCTTCAATGGCTCGAACCATGTACTTCAGGCCCTCTTCATTCGCTGGGAGGTTTGGTGCAAAACCACCTTCATCGCCCACGCCACCAAGCAGGCCATCTGCTTTGAGTTCCTTCTTTAGGGCATGGTATGTTTCAACGCCGGCTCGCAAACCCTCTTCGAAGGTGTCAAATCCGTGAGGCATAACCATGAATTCTTGCACATCAACATTGGAGGCAGCATGTGCACCCCCATTGAGAATGTTGAGCATTGGAACGGGCATCAAGCCCCCGGCGACACCACCGATGTACTTCCACAAAGGCAATTCATGAACCGCTGCACCGGCATGCAAGCAAGCCATTGATGCACCAAGCATGGCGTTGGCCCCGAGGTTGGCTTTGTTTGGTGTGCCATCGAGTTCGATCATAACCTCATCAATGACGCGTTGTTCATCGACGGGCAACCCAACGAGGGCTTCTTCAATCCGGTCAGTGATGTTGTCCACAGCCGTGTTCACGCCTTTTCCAAGGTATCTGGAATCGTCGCCATCTCGCATTTCAAGCGCTTCATAAGCCCCAGTTGAAGCTCCCGACGGAACCGCGGCTCTTCCCAACAGGACGCCGTCGACAAAGCAGTCGACTTCAACGGTTGGATTGCCGCGGCTGTCAAGAATCATTCGAGCATCGAGGCCTGTGATGTGTCCAGACATTGGCTTCCCCATACAATGCCAGTTGAAGGCGACCTTTGAATCAAGCGGAAGCCGTTCGTTTCCATTTAGCCGGGAATTTTTAGCGTTCGATTATCTTCAAAATCGAAAGAAGGCTTTTTACCTCAACAGCACCGTGGATTGATTTGGTGGAGCCTTGTACACGGTCAATGATAACAATTCGTCTGTTTTCTCCCCTTTTACTTCCGCATGACGGACATTGAGCAGGCTTCATATACTCAAAGCGGAAGGGCCGTTCATGCCTCGTGTTGCTGAAATCGATCGTGCCATCCTCGCCCAACTTCGAAAGAACGGTCGTATGTCCTATGTGGACTTGGCCCGAGAAGTGAGTGCATCGGAGCGCACCGTTCGAACGCATGTGCGCAAAATGGAAGAGGAAGGCACCATTCGTGGCTACACCGTTCGAGAAGGAGGCGTTGGGTTAACGGCACTCGTTCGCATCAAGGTTTCACCAGGTGCAGAAATTGGTTCCTTTGCTTCGGAAGTCACCGGCTGGGACGGCATTGAAATCATCTACGAAATCTCTGGGGACGCTGACTTGGTTGCTCTTGTTCACGTCGACGACACCATGTCCCTTCGAACGCTGTTGGACAAAATGTGGCTTGCTGCTCCAAATGAAATTGCTTCAACAACCACGGAACTTGTCCTCGAGCAGTACTGATTATTCTTCTTCTGAGGGCGGAGTCTCCACCTTTGGCTTCTCCGCTGGCGCAGGAACTCCGTAGTCGATACCGCAACTGCGGCACACCATCTTGTCATCCCAATCGCATTGTCGTCGGCAACCGCTCATTTCGAAAACCTCGTTCAGGCGGTCCATTTCACCGAGCATCCGATTGAATCGGTGTACTCGACGGCGGGAGTTTGGCCAGCGAGCATTGAATCGATGGCGTCTTTGAGTTCGGTTGTCGTCACTTTGGTTGGATCTCTTGGAGCATCGTCCATTCGTCCCTGATACACCAAACGGTGGTTGGCATCAAAGAGGAAGAATTCAGGGGTTCGCTTGGCATCGTAGGCGTGCGCTACATCCTGAGTGAGGTCATGCAGGTAAGGATAGCCCATGGAAGTGGCTCGTTTTTGCATGTGTTCAAACGAATCGTTTGGATAGACCACAGGATCGTTGGAATTGATACCAACGAACCCGACACCAACCTCCTTGCACCAAGCTGCCATCGATTCCATTCGGGCAATGCTGGCGATGACGTAGGGGCAGTGATTGCATTCGAAGACAACAACCGTCCCGTTTGCTCCAGCAGCGTTCTCAAAGGACATCAGAGCAGGACCGTTTTCACCATGAGCATTTGTGAGTTCAAAGGATGGGGCTGCATCTCCAATAGCAAGGGGCATGGTCCTCCCAATCGCTCAAACCACTAAAAAACTTGCATTTTAGCAGCGCCGCCGGTAGAAGAGTTATCTACTGGGAAAGGCGATTTTTTGTTGATGCAACCGCAAATGCAAGGTATGCCTATGGGAGCCCGACCAGCGAACATGATGTCAATCATGGACGCCGTGAAAACATGTTTGGAACAGTACGTTGGTTTCGACGGCCGAGCCAGCCGCTCCGAGTATTGGTGGTTCATTTTAGCGTGCACTATCACAGGTGTTGTGACAAATATTTTGGATGGTATCATTTTTGGCTTTGGATTAACAGACCCAACATGGATCT
>TARA_B110000459_G_scaffold68729_1_pt1 | contig 14451 bp, 13 predicted proteins | sample TARA_B110000459 | Tara Oceans TARA_B110000459 (sample SAMEA4398296) | marine metagenome | biome: Polar Biome; feature: [SRF] surface water layer (ENVO:00010504); material: water (ENVO:00002006), including particulate matter (ENVO:01000060) such as... | depth 5 m | reverse complement strand
GTGGCTATGGAAAGACTGTCTTATTTAACAATTGCATGTTCAGATCTAAATAAAGCAACTGAAATGGCCAATATATTGGCTTGCCGATATATAAAAACATCTGTCTCCGACGACCTATTCGGTACTGAATTTTCGGCAATTCTAAAAAATGTTTATGCCCTCGCCACAGGAATAAGTGCAGGACTTGGTTATGGAGACAACTTCCAAGCGGTACTGATTTCTAACTCTATACGTGAAATAGAAACTTTTATAGATGCATTGCACCCGATTCACCGCGATACAAAAACCAGCGCTTATTTAGGAGACCTTTTGGTCACAGCATATTCAAAATTCTCTAGAAATAGAACCTTTGGATTTATGATCGGCAAAGGATATTCAGTAAAAGCAGCACAATTAGAAATGAATATGGTCGCCGAAGGTTATTATGCGGTAAAATCACTTTATCAAATCAAAAATGAATTCAAAGTGGAGATGCCAATATTAGAATGCGTTTATGGGATTTTGTATGAAAACAAATCACCTAAAAATAAACTAAAAACGCTCACAGATCAATTAGATTAATTCATTAGCATGAACGATTCAATTCTAGTTTTCAAATTTGGAGGTGCTTCCGTTAAAAACAGTGAAGCTGTTCAGAATGCAATAGCGATATTAAATCTTTTCCCAAAGCAAAAGATTCTTATCGTAGTTTCTGCGATGGGAAAAACAACCAATCAACTCGAGCTGCTCTTTAACTCTTTTTACAAGAAGGACAAAGGTGCTTTTTTATCGAGATTAAATGAGCTTAGAGAATTTCACGTTGATATTATTGACCAAATTTTCATCAACTCAGAACAGGGAGAAATACAATCTTTGGTAACCAGTTTATTTGACCATATCATTTTATTATACAACCAGGACACAAGTGAAAACAAGAGCAAGTTGTATGACTCTTTTGTTTCCCACGGAGAACTTTTGTCGAGTTTGATTCTTCAAAAGGCCATTCTCAATAGCCTAAATGAAAGCGTATGGGCGGATGCCCGTCAATTAATCAGAACAGACTCCAACTTTCAAAAAGCCAATGTTGACTGGGAAGGAACTATTCAAAATATAAACAGCATTTGTCTACCACTGTTGAGTACACATAAAATTTTAGTTACCCAAGGTTTTATTGCAGCAAACAACAATGGAGATACGACAACTTTAGGTCGCGAAGGATCAGATTATAGTGCAGGGATCTTTGCCCATGCGTTAGACGCAAAATCAGTAACTATTTGGAAAGATGTTCCAGGCATGTTAAATGCAGATCCGAAATTCTTCAAAGACACAATCAAACTGGACAAAATCTCATTTAAAGAAGCCATTGAGCTGTCCTATTATGGAGCGAGTGTTATCCACCCGAAAACGCTTAAGCCACTTCAAAACAAAGGAATCCCTCTTTACGTAAAGTTCTTTACAGAACCCTTAGGATCAGGAACAAAAATCGATGTTGACACATCTAATGACCGTGACATACCATCCTTTATTTTCAAAAAGAATCAGGTTCTATTTTCTGTTACACCAAAAGATTTTTCGTTTTTAATCGAAGCGAATCTGAGTGATATCTTTTTAAAACTTTCAGAAGTAAAAGCTGAGATTAACATTATGCAAAATTCTGCATTGAGTTTTTCATTTTTAATTGATGAAGACAAAGACAAATTAAAAGACGTCATCGAAATACTAAGCCCTACATACCTTGTTAAATATAATTCCAACGTAGAATTGGTAACCGTAAGGCACTACGATCAGAAAACAAATGACTTTGTTTGTAAAGGAAAAACCATTCTTCTGCAACAGAGAACGAGGACAACAGCTAGGTTTGTCCTCATATAGGCATTTAAAATACCTTTTAATTGGTATTTCCGTTCTGTGCAGATAAGCGCTATCTTTGTTCGATCATGCAAATTAATTTATCAAATTGTGCCGTTGGCGAAGCAATAGAGATTGTCTCAATAGAAGATGACTTCATTGCAACAAAACTCATTGAGATGGGTGTCATGGAGAAACTGCAAACAAAAGTAGTTTTAATTGCTCCCTTAGGCGATCCAATTGCAATAGACATCAATGGCTTTATACTATCTATAAGAAAAGCTGAAGCACGTAAAATTTTGGTGAAAAAATTATCCAGAAACCAAAACGCTATTCTATCCTAAATGAAAGTCGCACTATTAGGAAACCCAAATACAGGAAAGAGTTCCATCTTTAATCTTCTGACAGGGCTTAGACAGCAAGTTGGAAATTTCCCAGGTGTAACCGTAGAAAAAAAGTTTGGATTTTTCATGGACGGAAAAGACCACATAGATATTATTGACTTTCCTGGAACCTACAGCTTAATAGCAAGAAGCATAGACGAAGCGGTCGTTTCAAAGGTACTCGAAGACAAAAAACACAAAGATTACCCCGACCAAATCCTCGCAGTTGTTGATGCTTCCCGACTTGAAAACAATTTGTTTCTTTTTACCCAATTGTATGACTTCCAATTGCCTATGGTATTGGTTCTCAACATGTGGGATTTGGCTGAAAAACAAGGAATACATATTGACCTTGAAAAATTACAAGAGGCATTTCCAGATATTTCAATAATTACGACAAACGCTAGAGTTGGACTAGGAAAGGAGCGGATTACCACTGCGCTAAGAGATACAAAATCTAGAAACAATACCAAATTCATCCAACCAGTACCTGAACAGAATGATGAATTAAAGGACAAATTAAATAGAGAAATCGCTAAAAAGCGAAAAGAAAAGATCTCGCAACTAATCGCATCAGTTCAAATAAAAAACGAAAAACCGGAACGAAAACTACTCGATAAGTTCTTTGTACACCCGGTGTCAGGGTATCTGTTCTTCCTATTCGTTCTTCTCGTCATGTTCCAATCTATTTTCTCTTTCGCAAGCTATCCGATGGAATTAATTGATAGCGCTTTTGGCTTCTTATCCGCATGGTCATCTGAGAGCATACCAGCAGGAGTATTGAACGATTTGATTTGTCAAGGAATTATTCCTGGTATAGGAGGGGTACTTATTTTTATACCTCAAATTGCACTGCTTTTTTTCTTTATAGGAATTCTCGAGGAAACAGGTTATTTGTCGAGAGTCGTATTTATTATGGATCGCATCATGAGGCCCCTAGGCTTAAATGGAAAAAGTGTGGTTCCCTTAATGTCTAGTTTGGCATGCGCAATACCAGGCGTAATGTCAGCGAGAACCATTGGAAACTGGAAAGAACGGCTGATTACTATTTTAATTGCTCCCTTAATGAGCTGCAGTGCTCGAATACCTGTCTACACCCTTTTGATTGCCTTGGTCATCCCAGAAGGTTACTTTTTCGGGTTTATTAATATTCAAGGATTTGTTTTATTTGGATTATATCTTTTAGGTATAGTAGGCGCCTTACTCACTGCTTTTGTTCTTAAACTAATAATCAAGAACAAATCAAAAGGTTTTATGCTCCTTGAATTACCTAGTTTAAAAGCACCAAGATGGGGAAATGTATTCTATTCCGTTATTGAAAAAGTTAAAGTATTTCTTTTAGATGCCGGAAAAATAATTATTGCAATTTCAATATTACTTTGGTTTCTTGCAAGTTACGGGCCAGGTACAAAAATGGAAGACGCAAGGAATCGTTCTATGCAATCCGAAAAATTTATAAATGCTTCAGAGTCTGATCAAGCGGGGATTAAATCAGCTGCTGGACTTGAAAATTCATACATTGGACATCTTGGTAAATTCATTGAACCGGCCATCCAACCTCTAGGATATGATTGGAAGATTGGTATTTCTCTTATCACTTCTTTTGCTGCCCGTGAAGTATTTGTAGGATCCATATCAACAATCTACGCCGTTCAGGCTGATGGAGACAACACAAAGGGATTGCTGGAGTCTATGAGGAATGAAAAAAGACAAGACGGAACCCCAACCTATAATCTTGCTTCAGGAATGTCTTTAATGGTCTTTTACGTATTCGCCATGCAATGTATGTCAACATTGGCTGTCGTAAAAAGAGAGACGCAGTCATGGAAATGGCCTATCTTCCAGCTCGTATTTATGGGTGTCATGGCATATGTTTTTTCCTGGATCACCTACTTGGCTTTGGTCTAACTATACACTATATTTAACAAATGATTCAAGAGCTATTTGTCTTTTTATTTTTAACGATCGCAATTGCTTTTCTTGTGAGGAGATTTCTTCGCCGTTTTAGAAAGGATAAAAAATCTTGCGACAGCTGCGCTTTTCATAAAGCACAAAGTGAGACTTAAAACCTTTTGTTAATGTTCTGTTAATTATTTTTGAACAACAAGGTATCTTCGTAATTTAGGTCTATAAAATTAAAATAACATGAAGAAATTAATTATCCTATCTATGTTGTTCATCGGAGCAATATCAATGAACATCAATGCGCAAGCTGAAATGACAACAGGTGCAAAAATCGAATTCTCAAAAGAAGTTCACGACTACGGAAAAATCAAACACAATGGTGATCCATATTGCAGTTTTAAATTTACAAATACTGGAAATGAGCCCTTAATTATTTCAAATTCCAAAGGTTCATGTGGTTGTACAGTACCAACTTGGCCTAAAGAACCAATTGCTCCTGGAGCTTCAGGATCTATTAAAGTTAAATACGACACGAAAAGACCAGGTCCAATCAATAAGAGTGTAACCATTACTTCAAATGCAGTAAATGCTTCAACAAAGGTTCTAAGAATCAAAGGTGAAGTCGGTCAAGCTCCTAAGAGTGGTGCCCCTGTAAATAGTTCTGGTGCTCCTGCAAAAATGTAAGTTGAGAAGCACATTACTTTTACTTATATTATTTAAAACCGCCCTTGTCTTTGGACAAGTGGCGGTTTTTTCAGTCAAGCATAAGACTATAAAATTCCCAAATACTCCAGAAGGAGAGATCTTAAAGTTTAGCTACGAAATTAAAAATACAGGTAAGTCTGACTTAGAAATTTATTCCTCTGAGACAGAATGTTCTTGCACTGAAGTAGCTCTTCCCTCTCAAAATATTCGTCCTGGAGAATTCTCGAAAATAAATGTGATTTTTGACACACAAGGAAAATACTATTTTCAAAACCGCATGATCTATTTAAGAACCAATACAAGAAAAGGAAAGGAACTTCTGCGCTTTAAAGTATTTGTTGAACCCGCTCCTGACCGGGTTTTCCCAAAAGACCCTTAATTGTATTTGAAAACTTTTAGAACCTGAGCTTCAGTCGGTGAATCGAAATGAATGAAATAAGTTCCGTTTGGTACACCTTGAATATAGATCTCAGAAACCCATCCATCAATAGTCTGTATTTGGCGTGATTCAAAAGGAAGATGCTTCCCTTGAAGATCCTCTATATAAAGGCTAAAGTCAGCAGCCAAATACCCTCTTATTCGCAACTTAATTTCTTCTGAAAATGGATTTGGATATGCTTCAAGGAGTAAGGATTCGCTTTGCTGAGGGGCACATATTGCTTCGCTAATCAATGAAACAAATTCATCAGGAGCTACCACACGAATGCCCTCGTTAAGCAAAGAACGAACAAACAACAAGCTATCTACAGAGTTAGACCATGCATGGACTGCAATTAATGAATATCCATCTGTTGAATGAGGGTCTTTAACTTCATTATTAAGCTTACTTGCCAAACTCTCGCAGGTTTCAAAACCACCCCAAAGGTTATACTTTGCAGAAATGACTGGTTTCAAGGCATAACAATCCATTTTCCCTCTCATTTTACTATAATTAGAATAGTCGTAATAGAATAAACCATCAACGCTTTCCTGCTTCAAATAGGGGTGAAAAACGGATTCATCATACGCATTTCCTAGAATATTTACTATTGATAAGTCAGATTTATCTAGAAATGAATTCATTAAATCACATGAAGACTCAAGAGCTGGATATAGCTCAGGAAAGTGGTATGTATGTCCCGAGGGGCCTGCGATAAAATAATCCTTCCCTGCCGCCGTAGACTTCGCCATATCGTAAAGTTTTGACATTACTGTTGGCGCAATTTCAGAAAGAGCTGGAGGGATCGTCCAACCAATATCCATCAAACCTCTATTCTGACTACCAAACCAACGGCTATCTTCTGCAAATAAATTTAACATCCATTGAACATTGTCCCCATCGGACATCAGAAAACAAACCGTATGCGTATTTTCCTCTATAGAAGGTTCTTGGGTTGAAACTTGCTGGATCGTTTCTGCATTGAAATTAGTTAGGGTTGATATATTGAAACCCCAATCCGCAGGATGAACACCTATAGAATAAGCGGAAGCTTTAGCAATCGTTTGATACTCATCATCTCCCCAACCATAGAGAATAGAATTCGAGGCCATTCTTGAGAAAGCATTCTCCGTTGTTGTGCTATGAATGTCATCATAAAAATGCAAAGCACTGCTAAAAATAGAGTAGTCTCCTAAAAACAAGGACTTGTCCTCCCTTTGATAAGTCACAATCTCATCGCTAAGGAATTCGCTATAATAATCCATCACCCATTGTTCATCCTTATCTCTAACATCCAAGAGCAAAGCAAACCCCCTCTGCTCTACCAAAGACTGAAGTTCCGTTGTCACGGTTAAAGCATTGAGCGGACCACATAACGAATTTGCAACATTAGTCGAATTATCATTTAAATTACATAGAATATACCCCGTTACATTTTGAGGAACAAGGGTTAATACAGAGTCAATACTGCCATTCAATTCTGTGGAAATAAAGACATTGTAGTTCTCTTCCAAATCCTGAATCCAAATTGAACTCCCACTGCCTTTATCTCTATAAATTTTTGGTTCAATCTTAGCACAAAGCCCTTGAATACTTTGAAGCAATAAAAGCTCATCATGGGTAAATGAATCATCATTAAAAACATAGAGCGTGTCGGACTGAGAAGAGCTAGGATAGGGACTATTTTCGACTCTATGAATGAATGACTGTGCAAATGAATCATTCGCTATTTGACAAAACAAAAATGAGACAATAATTAATCTAAGCAAGATTTTATTTTAGTTATTAAAAGGTAAATTAATACGAAAAGAAAATATGCGCGTCAATTACTTGGCGTAATTCACTGCTCTTTTCTCTCTAATTACGGTAATCCGAACTTGACCTGGATACGTCATTTCAGTTTGGATCTTTTCAGATATTTGAAATGAAAGCTCTTCAGATTTTGCATCAGAAACGCGATCCGCCTCGACCATCACCCTTAGCTCTCTTCCCGCTTGAATAGCATACGCACTAGCAACTCCATCAAAAGCCAAAGCAAGTGATTCTAAATCTTTAATACGCTTCACATAGGCCTCTACAATCTCTCTTCTCGCTCCTGGTCTTGCACCTGACACAGCATCACAAACTTGAACGAGCGGAGATATCAGAGTTGTCATTTCGATTTCATCATGGTGGGCTCCAATTGCATTTAGTACATCTGGCTTCTCACCATATTTTTCAGCAATCTTCATTCCCAGGATTGCGTGAGGCAATTCGGGCTCGTCCTCAGGTACCTTACCAATATCATGAAGGAGACCGGCACGTTTTGCTATCTTAGGGTTGATCCCTAGTTCAGATGCCATAGTTGCACATAAGTTTGCAACCTCACGTGAATGCTGTAGTAAGTTTTGACCATAAGAGGAACGGTATTTCATGCGGCCGACCATTTTGACAAGCTCCGGGTGTAACCCATGAATGCCTAAATCGATACAAGTTCTTTTTCCTGTCTCAGCAATTTCCTCATCAAGCTGCTTTCTTGTTTTTGCAACAATTTCCTCAACACGCGCAGGGTGAATTCGACCATCGGTGACCAACTGATGCAGCGACAATCTTGCAATCTCTCTTCTTACAGGATCGAAACATGACAGCATAATTGCCTCTGGAGTATCATCAACAATAATTTCTACACCCGTAGCAGACTCTAACGCTCTAATATTTCGTCCTTCTCGACCAATAATTCGACCTTTAACCTCATCAGAATCAATATTAAATACAGATACCGCATTCTCAATAGCTTGCTCTGTAGCAACCCGCTGTATCGACTGAATCACAATCTTTCGCGCTTCTTTATTGGCATTTAACTTGGCTTCCTCTGTGATTTCTTTGATATGAATCATCGCGGCAGTTTTGGCTTCATCTTTTAAAGCCTCCATTAGCGCATTTTTTGCATCTTCAGCAGAAAGACCGCTAATCTTTGACAATTCACTCACCCTTTTTTCTTGGGTTTTATCTAGTTCTTTAATACGCAATTCGATCCCTCGAAACTTGGCATCAAAATCGGATTTTGTTTTTTCAATTTCTTTTTCTTTTCGACCAAATGAAGAAATCTGTTGCTCTAGTTTATTTTCTTTTGCCTTAGCTCGATCTTCTGTAGATTGAATACGGCGTTCTCTGTCTTTGATTTTGGTTTCGTGCTCTTGCTTGAGCGATAAGAAGCGCTCTTTGGCCTGAAACATTTTGTCCTTCTTAATGGATTCAGCTTTAGTTTCGGCTTCTCTAATGAGGTTATCAGCCTTTCCTTTGAGCATCATACGCTGAACAATCAGTCCGAGAGCCATTCCAGCTATAAGCCCTACTACGATATATACAATTTCCATACCTTACACAATTAAAATTAATAATCGTGTTACCGGGTTACTAAGAGATATGATTGGCTTCATCGATCTGCTGGCATAGCTGCTCAAGCGCTTTGTCAATTTGACCTAGGTTATTCGATGCTTCCTCTTCTGAAGTGTCTGAAGATTTTTGATGCGCTTCTTGTTTCATGATCAGTTGAAGTGCCGTCATTGCTATTAAATCTTGAGGATCCTTCACCGCATAATTCTTTTTCAAGCTATCAACGGCATTATTTATGGTATCTACTGCAGCCGAAACACTTTCTTGCTCGTTCTCTTCAACGGTCAAGGGATAGGTTCTTCCTGCTATATTTACTTTCAACGATATTTTAGCCATTTTTAGTCTTTAAGCTCTTCTATACAGATTTCAATTTCTCTAACTAGTGTGTCGATCTCCTTGTTCTTTTCATCCAAGTTTTTTGAGACGGACGCGGTAACATTATTTTTCGCAGTTGTTATGGTAGATTTCAACTCTGCATTATGTTTTATACTTAAATCATTCAACTCATTTGACTTCTTATCCAATTCGGATGTAAGCATTTCGTTTTCCAATTTAAGATCTGAAAAATTCTGAAGAAGTACCTTTACTTTCTCTGAAATTTCCGCAATGCGACGTTGAATTTTATCATCCATAGCAATCTACTTTGATACAAAGTTAAGATTGTAAGCAAGTTTTAAAAGACAATAGCCATTTAATTTCAAAAAAAATAGCTCTCAAAGAAATTTAAGTGTTTACGCCAAATTCTTTAAGGTACAACGGATTACATTCTGAGAGTGCTACAAAGGAATGGTTTCGGTATTTCTCGAGTGCCAATAGCATCTGACCCAAAGCGCTAACATTTACGTTCGGATCATAGGTGAGCTCACGATCATTCCAAAGCTCAATAAGTTTTGGGGCCCCATCTCCAAAATAAATAAATGGCTCATTTTCCATGAAAGTATTCTGCTCAACAACAACAGCAGCGAGTTCGCGTATTACCAAATCATCACAAGCGATCATTTTTGTATAAACCTCCATCCTCCGGGCATCTAACATGGCACACAAATTAGCTTCAGGATACTGAATACGGCCTAACGCAAGCAGACTATCTAGTGTTGGAATCGCAATCACGGGTATACCCAGACCAAAGCACAAGCCTTTTGCCGTAGACAACCCTATCCGTAAACCGGTGTAAGAGCCTGGACCAATACTTACGGAAACTGCATTGAGATCTTGTAAATTCTTATTTGCAACCTGCATCACCTCTTCAATAAAAAGCGTCAAAAATTCACCATGAATATAACCTTCTGGATCTTTCTCTACTAAAGCTAATTTTTCTGCTGACTCAGATAGAGCAACCGAGCAAATTTTAGTTGAAGTTTCAATATGTAGGATTAGTTCACTCACTACTCAGGTATCTCAAATTTAAATCCCACCCCGTGAAGATTTGAAATAATAATTCTCGGATCACCACTAAAGTATTTCCTAAGCTTGGTAATAAAAACATCAAGGCTTCTTCCTACGAAATAATCATCTTGACCCCAAACTCCTTTTAAAATAATCTCCCTGGAGATTACTTGATTTTTATGCCGGTATAAAAGCTTAAGGATTTGAGCTTCTTTTTTTGTTAAAGTTTTTGGAAGATTATTTATTGACAAAACTTGGTTCTCAGTATCATAGGTATAGTTGCCCATTGAAAACAGCATTTCTTCTACTTTCTTAGTTTCTATGCGCACTCTTTTCAGTAATGCTTTGACCCTTAGTTGAAATTCTTGAAGACTAAAGGGCTTGGTAAGGTAATCGTCGCCCCCTGCTTCAAAACCTTTGATCTTATCCTCTGTCATAGATTTTGCTGTCAAAAATAAAATAGGAATCTCAGCATTGACTTTTCGAATATCCTGCGCCAATGAAAACCCATCTAACTTCGGTAGCATTACATCTAATATACATAGGTTAAAATCACCCTCATTAAATTTAACCAAGCCCTCAGCCCCATCCTCTGCACATACCACATCATAATCTGTAGATTTGAGATGATCCGAAATGACCACACCTAAATTCACATCATCTTCAACCAATAAAATTTTGATTTTCATAAAAGCGAAGTTACAAAAAAAGAGCTCATTTTCAGAGCTCCTTTACTAAATCAACCTAACCTACCGTGTACTGAATCTAAAGAGAATACTGCCTTTTTTGACGAGTGGCACGTTATAATTATAAACACGTTTTAAACAATAGTATCCACTATTAAAAACCAATACAAACAAAGGCAATTAGGAAAAGTTGGAAAGAAAATATTTTTATTGATAAAATTAATGACTTTGGAATGCAACTGTTTAATAAGAATCAACCACGCCAACATTTTTTATAATATCTCTTTTCGTTTATTGGCGGAACGAGACATACAATGGCTATAAATATGTAATTAGAATTATATTTGTTCTATGAGTAAAAAATCAATCTTGATAGTTGACGACGATGAAGACATCCGAAGCCTTTTGACTTATAATATCGAAAAAGCAGGATATGATGTTGACAACGCTAGTAATGGGATTGAATGCCTGAAGAAAATAAAAGAAAATAAGCCCCATTTAATATTAATGGATGTCATGATGCCAGAGATGGATGGATTGGAGGTTTGTGAGCAAATAAAATCGGAACCTTCAAATGCGCAAATACTCATTTGCTTTTTAACTGCACGCGGAGAGGATTATAGCCAAATTGCAGCACTAGAGGCTGGCGGAGATGATTATGTAACTAAACCTATCAAACCTAAAGTTCTTCTGAGTAGGATCAACGCTCTATTGAGAAGAACAACTCATTCACCATCCCTCCTGCAGGATATTATTCATATTGACTTCGATAAGTATATTGTGTATAAAAATGGTGATGAGATTTTATTGCCAAAAAAAGAGTTTGAGCTCATCTCACTTTTAGCATCGAAACCAAATCATGTTTTTAGAAGGAATGAAATTCTAACTACAGTTTGGGGGACCGAGATTGTTGTGGGTGATAGAACCATTGATGTTCATATAAGGAAACTCAGACGTAAACTGGGAGAAGAATGTATCGCCACCGTAAAAGGAGTCGGATACAAATTAATACAGTAATTATTGTCTTAAAAAAACACTCCTCGAAAGCAGTGTTTAATTTTCTATTGAGTTATAGTATTAGCATTATATTGACGTAATACTAAATCAAAAAGTTGCATAAGTGACATTAAATTAGACTTGATCCAGAATAACTGAAAAGAAAAAAGCACTGCCGAGGCAGTGCTTTCGATAAGAGTAAAAATGTTTAAGTTTTCGTAGTCATTTTATAGACGTATAACTATTTGTAAAAGTTGCATCAGCTAAATATTTTTTAAAGAATTAAAATCCTAACCAAGGAATAAAAAACATAAATCGAAAAGCAACAAGCAGGGGTAAAGTATCCGAACGAATATAAAACCAAAAACACCGCTCATTTGCCGTGTTTTCAATGAGTAAGAGTAAAAATGTTTTAAGTTTCCATATTCAGACGCACCATATTTTATAAAAGTTGCATTGAAAAAATAAAATATTAAAAAGCATAGATATTTACTACTTTTAGTTCATGAAAAAACTTTCCTTTTTTACACTTTTACTTCTCTCCTTCTCTTTAAGCAGTCAAAAGAGTACACCTAAAATCATCGTAGGTATTGTCATCGATCAAATGTGCTATGATTACCTCTATCGATTTCAAAATAATTTTTCAGAAAATGGTTTTAAAAAATTAATAAGAAAAGGAAGTCATTTAAAAAACATGCACTACAACTATATACCCACATATACAGGGCCAGGTCATGCATCGATTTATACAGGTGCCACACCTAAGGTCCATGGCATTATTGCAAATAGCTGGATAGAGGAATCCTCTAAAAGCATCGTCAACTGTGTTGGAGATCGATCCGTTGTAGGGATTGAAAGCAGCATTCTTTATGGGAAATCATCACCACATAGACTAAATACATCAACAATAACGGACCAATTAAAAAATGAGCACCCAAAATCTAAAGTAATCTCTATCTCTATTAAAGACCGTGGCGCAATATTACCAGGAGGCTTCAAAAGTGACGGAAGCTATTGGTTTGATTATGGAAAAGGACAATTTATCACCAGCAGTTACTACCTAAGTCAGATGCCTAAATGGGTGAAAAAATTCAATGCCAAAAACAATGCTTTGAGTTATGCTCAAGTTTGGAAACCTCTTCTTGCAAAAGAAAGCTATAGTGCTATAGATTCTAGCCCCTATGAAAAAGTCATCAATGGCCAAGGAACTGCCGTTTTTCCATATGACATAAAAAACTTATGTGGCCTAAATCAATCCTATGAACCATTTACAATGTCCCCATTTGCAAATAAATTATTAACCGATTTAGCAATTGAAGCCCTGAAAAAAGAAAATCTCGGTAAAGGCGAATTCACTGATATGCTGTGCATAAGCTATTCTTCTACAGATATTGCGGGGCATCTTTTCGGTCCAGATTCCAAAGAGATTGAGGACATGTATTACAGGTTAGATCTTGAATTGTCTCGGCTTTTAAACCACTTAGAAAAATCATTTGGCAAAGATGAATTTGTTTTATTTCTAACTGCCGATCATGGAGTTGCAACCGTTCCTCAAAAAAGAATAGATGAAGGCTTGAGTGGAGGATATGTCTTTATAGATAGAGTGATTTCAGATCTCCGAAATAGAAGCATCACCTTATTTGGTGTGGATTTTATTTTAGGTCAAAATAATTTAAATATCTATTTAAACCAAGAGGTTTTAGACTCTATCCTACCCAAAGTTTCCAAAAATTTATTACTAACACAACTAGAAGAGGAGCTTTCAAAGGTTAAAGGAATTAAGACCACTAGAAGAGGCATGTCGCTTCGATCGCAAAAAAAGAATGATGACAAATGGGACCTACTACTCTCCAATGGGTTTGACCCAAATAGAAGTGGAGACCTTCTCATTGTATTAGAATCGGGATATTTACCAAAGTCTAGTATTGATGCCCACCACGCCCAAGGAACCTCACATGGCTCAGGATATAATTACGATACGCATGTGCCCTGCATCTGGTATGGCGCCGGTATAAAAAGTCAAGAAATAATTGCTCCCCTGAACATTACGGATATTGCTCCTACGCTACGCGAAATATTAAATTTACCAAAAACTGGACAAATGACCGGTAAACCAATCGAGGCAATTCTGAAGCGTTAACCCTATCAATATGGATCATCCAAAAATCTTCTTAAATCATTTGGGGCAAACAACAACACACCCCCTTCTTATTGAAATAGACCACGCCGAAGGTATATATCTATTTGACAAAAAAGGAAAAAAATACATGGACATGATTGCCGGAATTGCAGTGAGCAGCCTGGGTCATGGAAATCAAAGGATTAAAGAAGCGCTCAAAAAACAGATTGACAAACATCTTCACGTAATGGTATATGGAGAATTTGTGCAAGAACCACAAGTTCAGCTTTCCCATAACTTAAGAAAATTACTTCCTAAAAATCTCGATGGTCTTTATATTGTGAACTCCGGAACAGAAGCCATTGAAGCGGCTATTAAATTATGTAAAGCATATACGGGACGTAAAGAGTTGATCTCTTTTAAAGGTGCTTATCACGGCAGTACGAATGGTGCACTAAGTATTTCAAGTAACGAAAAAAGAAAAGAGAACTTCAGACCACTGCTACCTAACATTGAATTTATTGAGCTTAATAACACAGACAGCCTTCAAGCTATTACAGTAAAAACGGCAGGTGTATTTCTGGAGACTATTCAAGGCGATGCAGGTGTTCAGATCCCAACACTAAACTTCATGCAAAAACTACGTCAAAA